>Ga0134126_10000760_pt1 | contig 40499 bp, 39 predicted proteins | sample KB31752_FD_96881 | JGI IMG/M metagenome (GOLD analysis project Ga0134126, IMG submission 96881) | Terrestrial soil microbial communities with excess Nitrogen fertilizer from Kellogg Biological Station, Michigan, USA - KB3-175-2 | ecosystem: Environmental > Terrestrial > Soil > Unclassified ...
GAAATACTATTATAGAATAAAGCTCCTTTTTTTGTTAATATTTATGTAATCATCAATCCTTCAAAACACTTATAATATCTATCTCAATTCCTTAAGTTGACGCCTATGCGCGCAGGCGGGAATCTCATCTATTAATAGTCTATTATAAAATGAAACAAAAAGCAATACCTAATTTGGGAATTGTAATTATTCTTGAATTTATATATAATACTAGATTCGGAGTTAAGTAATTTCGATTTTGGAGAGTATGCATACTAGGTGATTTTAGGTTTTGATCTAGAATCAGGTAATATGACTAAATGCGCGCGTAATCATTTTGGAACTAATTTTAATATTAGTTCTATCTAAGGAAAAAAATACATGAAATTAATTATTAAACTATCGTTAATCTCAGGACTAATGATATCAACTTACTCTTTTGCAGACGATATGAGCACAACAGACCAACAGTCTATTGCTCAAAATGCGCAAAGTACTCAAGAGAATAAAGATGATGTAATACCGACAAGAAGTGAGACCGCCTGTAATACATAAACAATTAAAACCATGTCCTTTAATTTACTATCACTTATGTTATCTAATTCCATATTATCCTCACATTAGTATGCTTATCGTGGTAAATTATTTAAATAACAATCAATATTTATCAAATAGTATACTACCCCGACTTCTATAAGTTGGAGTAGTAAAATGACTGACGAAATTCAAAGCTTTAATCTAAAAAAATAAAATAAAATTTGCACTATAAGTAAATGTTGTGTTACAGTGTACGCGTGGCGATATTTTTAATTTATGGATCTGCAGCAGCACAGTTGTCGGATTTAATAATGAAAGACCTATCATGAAGCTCATAAGAATCATAATTAGCTTGTTATTTATAAGTTGGATGTTCGTATTAAACGGATGCGGTGGTGGCAGTGGAGGTGGAACAGGTGCAGCGCCAACTCCAACTCCAACTCCGGGTGTGGCAGTTCCAGTTATTACCGCATTTTCAATAAACGGCTCTGCTGGAGTAATTTCTGGTAACAGAATAGCTGTTACAGTACCATTCGGAACAAATGTAACGGCATTAACTACGAAATTTACAGCACCTGGATCTGTAGTTTCTGTAGGTGGTGTGCCTCAAGTTAGCGGTGTAACAACTAATAATTTTACCGGTCCGGTGGTTTATACGGTTACCAAAATTGGTACAAGTGCTTCAGCTTCTGTTGAAGCTAGTTCCAGCAGTAGCACAACAACTTATACGGTGACGGTGACAGTCGCACCTATTTCAGCTAAAGCTATAACAGCATTTTCATTAGGAGCTACTTCTCTGACCTCAGTAACTCCCGGAATAATTTCAATTCTTAATATAGCAGTTACGATGCCGTTTGGCACCAATGTAAAAGCATTAGTTGCAACATTTACGACTTCAGGTGCAAGTGTGGCAGTTAATGGAGTTAATCAAGTAAATGGCGTTACCCAGAATGATTTTACAAATCCGGTGACTTATACAGTAACGGCAGCTGACGGAACTACTCAAAACTATATAGTAACGGTGACAGTAGCGTCAGCCTCTGCTAATGATATACTTGCATTTTCATTAAATGGAACTCCTGGAGTAATTAGTTCAGGTGGTCTTACACAAACCATTGTAGTTAAGGTGCCAAATGGAACAAATGTAAATGGACTGGTTGCATCATTTATCACAACAGGGGTAAGTGTTGTTATTAATGGGGTTTTGCAAGTAAGTGGTACAACACAGAATGATTTTACGGGTCCTGTAACTTATATTGTAACGTCAGCTAATGGAACAACTCAAACTTATACAGTAACAGTAATTGTGTCATCTACCACATCTAATTTTATAAATGCATATTCATTTGGCAATATTTCTGGAGTGATAACAGGACAAAATATAGCAGTTATAGTGCCGTCTGGAACAGATGTAACCGCACTGATTACCTCATTTATAACAACAGGTGTAAATGTAACTGTTGGTGGCGTGACTCAAACAAGTACAGCAACCCCCAATGATTTTACGAGTCCAGTAATTTATACAGTAATTGCGGCAGATGGAAGCTCATCTTCATACACAATAACAGTAACAGTGGCACATCGTACAGCTAAAGCCATAACTGCGTTTTCATTTGGTAGCACTGCTGGTGTAATTACTGGACAAAATATAGCAATTACCATGCCGTTTGGAACTGATGTAACAGGTTTAATTGCCACATTTTCAACAACTGGTGTAAAGGTTACAGTGAATGGTGTTAATCAAATAAGTAGCTCAACGATAAATAATTATACTAATCCGGTATCTTATGTAGTAACTGCAGATGATGGAAGTACGGCAACTTATCTGGTAGCTGTAAGTGTGGCTTCCAATTCAGCTAAAGCAATAACAGCGTTTGGGGTAGCTGGCGTTTCTGGAACAATCAATGGATTTAATATAGCCGTCATAATCCCCTTTGCAACTAATACGACTGCATTAGTTGCAACTTTTACTACAACTGGTACAAATGTTTCAATAGGTGGTGTTACCCAGTTTAGCGGCACAACAATCAATAACTTTACATCTCCAGTAACTTACGTGGTGACAGCAGCAGATGGAAGTACTGCAACCTATTTGGTGACGGTATCAACATCAGGTTGGATTAGTCAAGTTGGTGCCAGTGGAGGGCATACCAAAGGGCAAGGGATAATCTTGGATAATATTGGTAATAGTTATATCACGGGTTTGACTGATGTCGGTTTATCTGGACAAGTCCAGCAAGGAAATTTTGATTACTTTATAGCTAAATATAATGGTTCTGGAGTTTTGCAATGGACCAGGCAAGTTGGCGCTAGTGGGGGTGATACTGAAGGAAATGGAATAAGCGTAGACGGCAGTGGTAATAGTTATATTACTGGTTTTACTAATGTAGCTATATCTGGTCAAACCAAGCCTGGTGGGGGCCAAGATTATTTTATAGCTAAGTATAATAGTTCTGGAGTTTTACAATGGACCAGGCTAGTTGGCGCTGGTGGGGATACCGAAGCGACTGGGATAAGCGTAGACAGTGGTGGTAATAGCTACATTACTGGTTTCACTAGTGTAAGTATATCTGGTCAAACACTTATAGGTACTTATGGTTACTTCGTAGCCAAGTATGATACTTCTGGTGCCTTGCTTTGGACAGTACTAGTTGGTGCTATTGGGGGTAATATCAACGGACTTGGGATAAGCGTAGACAGCAGTGGTAATAGCTATATCACGGGTACGACTAATGTTGCACTACCCGGTCAGATCAAGCAAGGGAATAAAGATTACTTTATAGTTAAGTATAATAGTTCTGGGGTCTTGCAATGGACCAGGCAAGTTGGCGCTAGTGGTGGTACCTCCTTAGGATGGGGAGTAAGTGTAGATGCTAGTGGTAATAGCTACATTGCAGGTGATACTAATGTAGCCCTCTCTGGTCAAGCTCTAATAGGGATTCAGGACTATTTTATAGCTAAGTATGATATTTCTGGTACTTTGCAATGGACCAGAGAAGTTGGTGTTAGTGGGTGGCAGGTTCATGCAGCCGGAATAAGTGCCGATACCAACGGTAATAGCTTTATTACGGGTTATACTCCTGTGGGCATATCTGGTCAAACTCTAATAGGGATTCAGGACTATTATATAGCAAGGTATAATAATTCTGGTACTTTGCAAGTGACCAGGGAGTTTGGTGCGAGTGGAGGCACTGCATCTGGAGCTGGAATAAGTGTAGATAATAATGGTAATAGTAACGTTACAGGTAATACTAATGTAGGTTTATATGGTCAAAGTCTACAAGGGGTAACCGATTACTTTATAAACAGCGTTATTCTCCCATAAAATGTGCAATAAAGTAGATTGCTTTTTCTCTCTTCACAAAATACCCCATGACGATAATTGGGCAACAGCTTGTTTGCCCAATTTATTTCCTAACAGCTTCTTAATATATAGGTTTATTTTCTGATAATCTAATCCATCCTTTACAGATTCTATAAATTAGCCATATAAGTGCTATTAGTAGAATGATGTAGCCAACTCCAATAAATATAGTAGCTCCCCCAACCAAAATAAAACAAAGATAAAGCCAGAATGTTCTGATCTGCCATGAAATATGTGATTCTAGCCAGGTACCTTTAGCATCATTCCGTTTAATATAATTTATCACAACACCAATTATCAATGTAATACCGACAAGAAGCGAAACTGCTTGTAATACATAAACAATCAACACCATGTCTTTTAACTTACTATCAGTTATGTTATCTAATTCCATATTAACCTCACATTAAATTATTATTTATCATTAACAAAACAAAATTGCCACGCTCCCACACGCGTGTGTGCGCTCATAATGACGGACAGGATTGCCGCACCGATGTATAGCAATTGTTATGAGCGACATAAAAGTTTATCCTTCGTATGCAGTAGGTGCAATCACCAAATCCCGAATAGTTATATTCTGTGGTTGGTTGAACATAAATTTGATTACCGATACAAAATCCTCTACTTCGATATAACCACTTTCCATTTTTTTAACATGTTGTAAGAGAGGTGTATTAACCGTAGCCGGAGATAAATTCATAACCCGAATATTGTATTTGGCATTACTTACCCTTAGTGAATCTGACATGCTTCTGACATACGCTTTTGTTGCTGCATATACTGGCGAATTTGGGCGTGGGTATCTATCAGCCAGGGAGCTCATATTTAGCACAGTACCAGATTTATTTTTTTGCATGATTGGAATAATGATCTCCAATGCATTAGTAAATCCTTTAATATTGGTATCAATCATTTCTTGAATTTCAGAATGCTTAAGATTTTGTAATTCATTATAAATAGATACTCCGGCATTGTTAATTAAGCTATCAATTACATTATGTTTAGTAATTATGTCAGTTACCACACCTTGCAAAGCGGTATAATTTGTAACATCACATTCATAAATATCTAATTTATCACTTGGAGTCAGATTTACCAAATTATTAGATTTTCTGGAGATTGCAGAAATATGCCAACCATCATTCAAGAATTGTTTAACACATTCCAGACCAATACCACTATTGGCCCCAGTAATAACCATAATCTTCATTAGCTTAATCCTTCATGATATATATTTTAGAACTTTACAAATATGCTGAATTTCTTCAGGTTTCATTTGATGGGCTTTGATCATACATAGTTTATCAAATTTTTTCATGGTTGCCAAATTCACTACGCCAGCTTGATACGTTTCCGTCACTGACTCATGAAGCTCTTTTAAAATTCTATTTGTCATTTTTTACCTTAATAATTATATTGATTTTGGTTATTCATTAATTGCAGTTAGGTACGATATATTTTGTTTATAAAATATACTTGTAACCAGTCTGGTATGGTATCCACTTCACAGGTATATTCCGAATACCCAGTAGTTACATTTGTAGACAATTGGGCTATTAATTTTAAATCTTTAGAGTTATCAAAAAAATATACTCTATAGCAATATTTTGAAGCATCAAATAGATTTTCTAGTGATTTATGGTAGCGGGAGATAATTTTAGTCTCAGTAACATTATGTCCATTCTGAGCAACTCTACTTGCCACCCTTTCTATGTTTATACGAGGGGTAATGGTTGAAATGTAATAAAGATATACCCTATATCCAAGATCTTTCGCTTTTTGAAGTACATCAATTTTATCCCGTGAACTCATTACGCTTTCAAAAGTTAGAGTATTACCATTAAGCATTAATTGATTTCTAATAAAATCAGAAATAATTGAAGCAAAGTAAGAGTCTCGGTAAGCTTGTGGGATTTGTAAGTTATTATCGATAATTTTAAAGGTCTCTGAATTTACTGGCGGAAAATGGCCTTCTGAAACTTTACTTTGCAAGAAACTGGAATTGTCTAAAAATGTAAATAAGATTTCAGAAGTAACCTTATTTAACTCAAAATTACTAAAATTTAAAGATCCATCATTATTAAATGATTGTTCAATTTCATCAGGATTTATATAACTTCCTATTTGTTCAGGGCTTAAATATTCTTCTTTAATTTGTGCAAACATTGTACTTTTACCACTACCGTTTGGTCCAGCAAAAATTCTTAATCTTTTAATTGCGTTGTTATTTGGCATATGTCATTTAAATTTAAACTTAATTACTTTTCCTGGATTAATTACTTTATGGCTTTTAGATTGAATGGTTTCTATAGTGTGTTTCGAGCCATCAGGTTTAGTCTTTATTATACGACCGCCAAAAGCAGTTACAATAGGGAGGCCTTTTCCTAATGCTCCGGCTTGTGCCTTCTTAGAAGCGGTTAAGGCAACCCTTGAAAGTTGCTTGATAGAAGTTTTAGCATCTTCATTTATGACCTTGTGTATATTTGATTTCATTATAAACCTCGTCAAAAGTAATCATTTGATAATATCCATTATAATTCAAATAAGGCATAATAATCAAATTTATTTTTATATTGTATAACCCGGTTTTTTTCTAAAGGTCTCGAATTCGTTACCTTTAGAATCATAATCATGCATTTATTCCTAAATACCAATAAAGTCAAATGTATTGTAATTTCTAAGCTTTATGGTATCAGGTATTGTTTAATTAGCCAATTCTGCACTTAGGGCAGTATCAATATCTCCAATACAATGTTTGAGATATCCCAGCCATACATAAAAGCTTTTGGTATAAATAGTTGCTGGGTACCTATCTGAATGTTGATATTTTGAAGCAAAAATAATAATTTCTGAATTGCTGCATGTTTTTGCAATGTATTTTTGACCAACCTCTGACTTAAGCCACTCTAAAGGATCTAGTACCGGTTGGCTTTTGTCATAATATCCACGTGCATCTGTTTGGTATGCTCTTTGGTCTCGCAAAATACTGAGATTAAAGTGATTGTTGGGGTCAAAGCCCAGTGTAAGTTTTACACCATTTATTATTTGAATAAAGTCTTTATCTGGTTTATTATTGGTTAGGGTATGTGTATAATTAGCATCTGAATGAATTTGATTAGATGTATTCATGTTTTGGGTCTCTTAGATTTAATTTTTATTTTCCACGTTTTCAGGGCGGAAGCCAGGGCTTGAAAACACCGTTCTAAGAGGACGGCCGGGCTTATTTCCGGTTAAGGTATTGTATTCGCCCGCCCCGGCATAGATATTTGACTGTGAGTCACGTGCTATGCTGGTTGCATTTGTACAGGAGTACAAACATAAGTAACTACAATTATGTAGTTACTTATCTCTTAGGATTTAGGAGTTTTCAGATCCAGACGCTATATTACAGGATTTAGCAATTGCTTGTCAAATTAATACTGAAATTAAAATTTTAGTTTTCTGGTAAAACGAGTTGTTTAATTTGAGTAATAACTAAGGAATTCAAAATTTCAGAAAAAATAGTATATATTTCTGAAAATTTACGCTGAAATAATTTGATGAAATATATTGAAAATAAAGTATTATCCAGGTGTTTGGGCATGGGGCAGGGTGGGCGTTTTCTTCCACAGATTTTATTTAAAAATCTGGAGCTTTATACACAGCAAATTATTTGGGTGTGCTTGATTCTAGTAAGATTGAAACAGGAATTAATACGCCGTTTAATGTGATGTTATTAAATGGCATCGATGGTTGAGATAAGGAAACAGATACAGCTGATGTAATATAATTAACAAATGCCGAATTGGTTTGCAGCGGAAAAGCCTGATTAATCATGTTATTTAGGTCTTCATTTTCGCTTAATGCTGTTTTAATATCAAAAATTATTTTTCTTACCGCTACTTTGTCTAACCACTTTGCACTAAAAGCAATATCCCACTTATCTTGTTCAAGTGATTGCTTATATAACATCAATAAACTGTATCCATTTTTATTATGGTCATACTGTGTAAATATTTCTCTTACAGCATCTACCAATGTTTTCTGATCCATGTGTATACTCCATTAATTTGGTCATCAATCGCATTTAAAAAATCTACGGCATCAATTTTATTCGGTGGCCTATTTTCTTTAAAAACTAATCCGTAGCGCAATTTCTCATTCCAGAAAGTAAGCAAATCCCAGTTTGTACCGAAACTTGTATCAGATTTCTTTCTTTCGAGTTTTTTTGTTAATCCAGAAAGCATCAGTAGTTGTTTTATATCATGAGTTTTAAAACCTTGTATACTATCAGGAAAATCGGCTACTTCTAAAATTTTACAAATTCGCGCCTTTAAAGATAACTCTATCGCATATCCTCCAATATATATTGCGCCATTATAACACTTGTTATCATACAGCGCTCGTGCTTCTTTAATTCTTCATTGTGAAAGTTTTTTTAAGTCATCCCGCGTCATAATAAACCTACTAAAATTTATTAATATTTTTAGTGTTTCTACACCTTAGGTACGCAGTATGACATGTTTTGCGATATTAAAATACTTAAAATGATGGTTTTATCGATTAATGTGGTAGTATTAGTTTAATAAATAGTATTTTTAGTGCCTATATAATCTTCCAATCTACAGGTTATGCCAGATCATCAGCAAAGGTATAACAGGGCAATATACATAATAAGTTGATCAATAGTTTTTTCATATTAGTTCCTGTTAAATTTAAATTAAGATAATAAATGATTATCGTTTTGGAGTTTACTTAATTTTCTTTGTGTATCAATTAAATTACTTTATTTCCACTTGCCTTCTTTCCAATGCTTGCGGCATACTGACATATAGCGCGTAGCCTGCTCTTGCAGTTTATCATCATCAACTACAATGCTCTCGCCAGTTTTAATGACAACACCATTTTTAATCAGCATATTGAATGTGGCTTTTTTACCACAGTGGCAGATGGTTTTTAATTCTTCAAGTGTATCGGCAATAGCAAGGAGTTGAGCAGCACTGGGAAAGGCAATTCCACGATAATCGGAACGTAGACCGTAACATATAATTGGTATATTTAAATAATCAACTACATCAGAAATCTGATTAATCTGTTCTACACTAAAAAAATGAATCTCGTCGATTAGCACGCAAGCAATTGGCTCTTTATCGTTTTCTTGCTTAATTAGGTCAAATAAATTATCTCCAATGTTGGTTGAGATTGCTTCTTTATTAAGACCTAAGCGTGATTTAACATTATTGTCTCCGGCACGCCGGTCAATTGATGAGGTGATAATTAAAGTATGTTGTCCACGGTCATTATAATTGTAAGCAACTTTAAGTAAATCAAGGGTTTTGCCAGCATCCATTGCTGAGTAACGAAAAAATAGTTTAGCCATTATTGTCCTGATAAATTAGTTCTTGAATTAGTAGTTGGTGTGAGGTAATATTGTCAGTTATAAATGCATCGTCAATATAATCATTCTTTATAGATACCAATCCCAGACAATCGTAATCACGATTAACGACATCAACGATTACGCCAACTTCCTGATTATCTGCACTAGGACTGGTTACACTTTGCCCAATTTGCACAGGAGTATCACAAATAAATTTATACATCAGATGTTTGGCTTTACCTAGATAATGCATGCGCGCAACTATCTCCTGTCCGGTATAGCAGCCTTTAGTGAAGTTAACTCCACCAATCTTATCAAAGTTAACTTGCTGGGGGATGAGCCGTTCATGTGTATCCGGATAAATCATACAGATACCCTGTTTAATTAGGAATCTATGCCAATGTTTGATATCTTTAGTTGAGGTATCCGGCATACTTTCTATTAATGATATAAAGCTGCCAGTTGCCAGTTCTATGCAATAAATGCTGGAAGTTAAAGCATGATCAGAAAATACAATACATGTTTGCTCCAGCTTGCTAAGAGTGACTTTAGAGCGCAATATATACATTTTCAGGCGAGGTATAATTTTATGGGCAATATGTTTATGCGTTATGAGATGGTAAATATTTTCACCAACACGGGTAATGATAAAACTAGCCAATAAGCGACCTTTATTATTAAGATGAGCTGAATATTGAAAGTTTTGCTTATCCAATAACTTAATGTCATTAGTTAGTTGACCTTGCAGGTAGGTGACACTATCAATACCTGACACTTCTAAGACTGTTAGCTCTGGATTTAAATTTACTATTAACATAATGTATTACCTACATCTCAAATTGATTATTTTTACTAATTTGCAATACGCAATATACTACTTTTAACATGATTATACAGTATTTCAAACTCATTTACATAGGATATCACATTTATTTTATTGTATGTATTTATAATAGTTTTAACTGCTAATTTGCTTAGTACAAAAAAAAATTATGCGCGGTGAACCGTTGGCATGACTGCGCTACATGCTTGTTATCAAAAGTTTTGCGAATTCTCGCAAAACTTTTACATCTTTATTTGATAAACTCCTTGTTGTTGGTTAATTTATTAGTGGAATGTGGCTGCATCTGCTATATAGAATCCGCCACACTAAGTTTAAATTAATCTTTTTAAATTTTTATAATTGTTATATAATATAGGAAGGTAAATAAGTAAATGGAAATGGCAATGAGTTATGCAAATGATTATGGTTTTGATGTTATTGATTATGTCAAGAAACTTCGTAATGTAGGAATAAGTCAGGCTGCAGCTGAGGTACAGGGACAGGAATTGTCTCACGCACTAAAAACCATGGGTCGGGAAATGAAAACCGAAATTAAGCAAGAGTTACATGCTGATGATTTAGCAACTAAAGGTGATGTACGAGAGTCTGAATTAAGTTTGCGAAGAGAGATAAAGGAAGTTGAGTTAAGTTTGCAAAAAGAAATAAGGGGACTTGATATGAAGATTGCAAATTTAAAAAATGACCTAATCAAATGGGTTTTAGGAGCTGCTACAACAGCCAGTATTGTGATTTGCAGTGCAATGTTTACTATGTTAAAATTGCTAGTTCATTGATTTTAGGTATCTCTAAGGATTGCTTAGGATAAGTAGTGCTCTATAATAAGTACTACTTGGTCAGCAAAAATTAATTATTTCTTAGATAAGATTTGTCTGACTCGTTGCAGATCTTCTGCTGTATCCACGCCGCCTTCCGGAATAATATCGCTGATAAGAACTGCAACTTTATGCCCGTTGTATAATACGCGCAATTGCTCTAGTGCCTCAACACTTTCGAGTGGCGATACTGGCATTTCACTATAGCTATTTAAGAATGCAACACTATAGGCATACATACCTATATGGCGTAATAAGTTTAGCTGACTTGGCAGTTTAAAGTTATTAGCTATGTTAGTAAAGCCATCCCGATAAAATGGAATAGGGGAGCGTGAAAAATATAGCGCATTACTATCTTTATCCAGAACTACTTTTACTACATTTGGGTTAAATATTTCGTCTTGAGTCATAATTGGATGAGCAATTGTAGCAAACTCAGCTTTTTTAGTAAAGGTAAACTGGGCTAAATTATTAATTAAATTCGGATCAATTAATGGCTCATCACCTTGCACATTGACAATTATTTCAGCTGGAGCTAAACCAAGATTAGATGCGACCTCGGCGATTCTATCTGTTCCAGAATGATGATCTTTACTTGTCATAACTGCATCTATACCATGCGCTTTACAAATGTCCAAAATTGAATTATGGTCAGTTGCAACTATTACGGAAGTGGCGTTGCTTTTACGTGCTTGCATAGCCGTTCGTACAATGAGCGGTAATCCATCCAGATCCAGGGTCATTTTATCGGTTAATCTGGTGGATTGCATTCGTGCGGGTATAACAACAGTAAACTTATTCATCTTCATATTTTCTGGCCTGATCAATTAGCATAACCGGGATACCATCATCAATTGGGTAAGCCAGCTTGCATTTTGTACAGATTAATTCATTGTTTTTCTTTTCCAGTTTTGCCTTACATATAGGGCAAACTAAAATTGCCATAAGTTTTGGATCCATGTGTATTTTTCCTCAAAGGTGTCATTCTTGTCATCCCCGCGTATATTGTCATTCCCGCGAAGGCGGGAATCTCAGCTGTAGATCCCCGCATTCGCGAGGATGACAAAATATTCCAGATTTTAACATATTAGCGCTAATAAGCGTTCATATAACAGATCATTATTCAAGTGAGCTTTAACGAACACCACATAAATGTTGGGATTGTTAAATCTGGCTAGCTTTGTATAGTCTTTTTCTGTTACTAAAATTAGGCAATTATGCGGTATGTCTTCAAATTTATAATGATAATGATCTGGATAAATTAATTGTTGTTTTGGCCAAATCCCAGACTGGTGGAGTAAACTAAAAAATTTATCCGGATTTCCCATTCCTGCCATGGCAGTGATGGACTTATCTTTGAAATATTCAGCCGTTGCAGTTTGCTTATTCACTGGGTTATAAATTTTATCCAAAATCATTTCCTGGGTATACAGTTTATCGGCATATTGTGCGAATATCTTACTTGTAGTATGTCCGGTAATAACAATCGCATCAACAGAGTCTAATCTGGATATAGTTTCACGTAATGGTCCCATTGGTAGCACAAATCTATTACCAAATAAACGTGTGGCATCCACTACTGCAATTTCAAAATCACGTTGCAATTTATAATGTTGCAGCCCATCATCAGCTAAAATCAAATCCAGGTCTGGATAAGTCTCAAGTAATTTTAACCCAGCCCGATATCGGTCACTGCCAATAGCTACTTTTATACCATTTGTGGCATAAATTAGAGCTTCATCGCCAACCTCCCAGCTATTGGAATCGGCATATACAATACGAGGGGTTTTATTTTGACTTTTATATCCTCGAAGGATAATCCCAACTTTTTTGCCCCGAGCAGATAGTTCTAGAGCCAGCATTTTTGTTAATGGAGTTTTTCCCACACCACCAACGCTAATATTGCCAATAATAGCTACAGGAACCGGCAGTTTGTAGCTGGTTAAAATGTTAGATTTATATAGGTGATAACGTATTTTACTGATTATAAAAAATAATAGGGTAGGGATGATTAATATTATAGTAAGTAGTAGATTTGTTTCTATGTACCAATGTTTTTCGATTAGATTTTGCAGTTTCATATATACCAAATTAATTTCATAACGCTATTAAAGATATAGGCTCTGTAGTAACCGTTATTCTAGCATATTACGTATGTTATAATCAGGACTTTACATACCACGTGTCATCCTCAGACTTGTTCCGGGGATCTGGATTCCAGCCTACGCGGGAATGACACACTCGCGTGAATGACACACTCGCGGGAATGACAGGATGCATGCGGACATATTAAAAATATTGGGATAGAAAATGGAATTAGCAAAAACATATACACCAAGTGAGATTGAAACTAAATGGTACCAGGATTGGGAGAGTAATGGTTATTTTAAGCCGAGTTTTGATAAAACTGCTTTAAAAGAAGGGCGGAATTACTGCATTCAATTGCCACCACCAAATGTCACTGGCACATTACATATGGGGCACGGATTTCAACATACCCTGATGGATGCACTTATTCGTTATCATCGGATGTCTGGTTACAATACATTGTGGCAGGCAGGAACTGATCATGCAGGAATTGCAACGCAAATTGTTGTAGAACGTCAGTTAGATACAGAAGGTGTATCACGTCATGATTTAGGACGAGAAAAATTTGTAGAACGTGTCTGGGACTGGAAAAAATATTCCGGCGGGACAATTACCAGCCAGATGAGACGACTAGGTGCTTCCTGTGATTGGTCACGTGAACGGTTTACCATGGATACGGGGTTATCTACGGCGGTTACTGAGGTCTTTGTAAGCCTTTATGAGCGTGGCTTTATTTATCGGGGTAATCGACTGGTTAACTGGGATATAAAATTACAAACCGCAGTATCCGATCTGGAAGTGGTCTCAGTAGAAGAAGCTGGAAGTTTATGGCATATTCGTTATCCAGTAAAAAATAGTAACGAATCTGTTGTAATAGCAACCACCAGACCAGAAACAATGCTTGGCGATGTGGCTGTTGCAGTGAATCCTGAAGATGAACGATATACGCATCTAATTGGTAAAACTCTGATTTTACCTTTAGTTGGACGTGAACTTATAATAATTGCGGATAATTATGTAGATAAAGAATTTGGAACTGGTTGTGTGAAGATTACTCCAGCACACGATTTCAACGATTATGAGCTAGGTAAAATTCACCAACTGGAGATGATTAATATACTTACCCTTGATGGCCATATTAATGAAAATGCGCCAGAGAAATATCAGGGGATGGAACGTTTTGCTGCGCGTAAATTAATAGTTGCCGATTTAGAGTCAGGTGGTTATTTGGTTGATGTCAAACCACATAAATTAATGGTCCCTCGCGGGGATAGGACTAATGTTGTAATTGAACCAATGCTAACTAATCAGTGGTTTGTTAATATGGACAAATTTGCCAAAGATGGACTGAGAATAGTTAATGATGGGGATGTTAAATTTGTACCGGAAAATTGGAAAACGACTTATGATAATTGGTTAAATGATATTCAGGATTGGTGTATTTCTCGTCAGTTATGGTGGGGGCATAGAATACCAGCATATTATGATGAAAGTGGTAAATTTTATGTTGCTCGTAGTGCTGAAGAGGCGGCAAAGCTTGCTGGAAATGATAAATTAACTCAAGATCACGATGTATTGGATACCTGGTTTAGCGCTGCCTTGTGGTCGTTTTCTACTTTGGGCTGGCCAAAACAAACCAAAGAGTTAGACGCCTTTTTACCTTCAAATGTTTTAGTGACTGGCTTTGATATAATATTTTTCTGGGTAGCACGGATGATTATGTTTACCCATGAATTCACGGGTAAAGTACCATTTAAAGAGGTGTTTATTACTGGACTTATTCAAGATGCTCATGGCAATAAAATGTCTAAATCCAAGGGGAATGTTATTGATCCGCTGGATTTGGTTGAAGGAATAAGCCTGGAAGATTTAATTGCTAAGCGCACGTCTAACCTAATGAATCCTAAGCAAGCCCAAAGTATTGTTAAACAGACAACGAATGATTATCCAAATGGCTTTATGGCTTTTGGTGCGGACGCGGTTCGCTTTACTTTTGCAGCATTGGCAACGCATGGACGTGAAGTTCGTTTTGATGTAAAACGCATTGAAGGTTCACGCAATTTTTGTAATAAGCTATTTAATGCAACACGCTTTGTCTTAATGAATACCGAACATCATAAAGATTTAATTGGTCAGGAATATGCTAATAATTATGTTGATACTGATGTTTGGATCTTATCTAAATTACATAATCTTGTGAGTGAAATACCAGAATTATATAAGTTATATCGTTTTGATTTAATTGCACAAAAACTTTATGAATTTGTCTGGAATGATTACTGTGATTGGTATCTGGAATTAGCTAAGGTTAATTTACAAAGCGATGATGTTAATGTACGTATTTCAACTATAAATACTCTATTTATTGTTTTAGAAACTTCATTACGTTTATTGCACCCATTAATTCCGTTTATAACGGAGGAATTGTGGCAGGTTGTGTCGCCATTAATAAATAGAAATCATAATAAATCAATTATGATATCTAGTTTTCCTAAAGCTAGTGAGATTAATCTACCTGATGGGTTTGATAATAAGGTCGGTTCATTACAGGATATTATTGGCAGTGTGCGTAATTTACGTAGTGAAATGAATTTAAATCCCGGAGCAAAAGTACCACTGATAATACAAGGGAAAGAAAATGATTTTACAAATTTTGTGCCGTACATTGAGACATTAGCCAAAATTAGTGAGGTTAAATTTGTCAATAACTTTGATGCAAATAACACTTCTCCAATAGCTGTTGTTAATGGTGTTTCTTTAATGTTGGAAGTTACTATTGATATAGCGGTGGAAAAAGAGCGCCTGGCAAAAGAAATAGAAAAAAGTGGTAAAGAGCTGGAAAAAATTAAGTTAAAATTGGATAATCCGGCATTTGTGGACAGAGCACCTAAAGATTTGGTTAAACGGGATACCGACCGTGCAAAAGAGCTGGAGCAGGTAATTAAGCAATTGGAGCAGCAGTTATCTAAAATTTGTTAAAAATTTATTTCCCCAAAAACCATTGGTAATACTTGATTATATGCTTTTTGAAAAAGTTTTGCGAATTCTCGCAAAACTTTTATACCCTTATTTGATAAACTTCTCCTTGTAGGTTAATTATTAATAGTAGTGGATGCTATATTAAAAATCAAAATCAGCATGCTAATTGTAAAATTAATTTTTTGATTTTATAATTGATATATAATACAGGAAGGGTAAGTGATTAAATGGAAATGGCAATGAATTATTCAAATGATTATGGCTTTGATGTAATTGATTACGTGAAGAAACTGCGTAATGTTGGAATAAGTCCAGCTGCAGCTGAAGTACAGGGGCAGGAGTTATCTCATGCACTAAAAACCATGGGTCGTGAAATGAAAACCGAAATTAAACAAGAGTTACATTTTGATAATTTGGCAACTAAAAATGATATACAAGAAGTTAAAAATGATATACAAGAAGTTAAAAATGATATACAAGAGGTTCGATTGGAAATTGCCAATACAAAAAATGAATTAATAAAATGGGTTTTGGGAATTGGTATAACAGCTAGTATTGCAACTTGCGGTGCAATGGCTACTATGTTGAAATTACTAATTCATTGAGGTTTAAAATGAATTGGGTATATTTATTCTTTGCAGGAATATGTGAGATTGGTTGGCCAATTGGTTTAAAATTAGCTGTAAACGGCAACAAATTATGGAGTTTATTTGCTATTTTTGCTATGGCACTAAGTGGTATATTGCTTTTTTTAGCGCAAAAAACTATTCCAATGGGTACAGCATATGCGGTATGGACGGGTATTGGTGCAGTTGGGGCATTTGCCGTTGGGATTATATGGTTTAAAGATCCGTTAACAATAGCCAGGATAGTATCAGTTACCTTCATTATTTTGGGTATAATTGGCCTAAAACTAGCTTCACACTGAGATTCTTGCACAAGCATGCTCAGTTTAATTTATAATACGACCCTGTGCTATGTAAGATGCAGACGTGGAGAGATGGCAGAGTGGTCGATTGCACTACCTTGGAAAGGTAGCGTACGGAAACGTACCGAGGGTTCGAATCCCTCTCTCTCCGCCACATAAATCACTCAAAAATACCATTAAAACCATTGGAAATTTTAGAGTTCATGCGAGTATAATACAGCTCATGGAATACACTAAAAATGCGCCAAAATGCGTGCTTTTTCCATCCAGTTTGCCTAGATTTTGCCCAGATTCTCATTGTAGAAATTATAAGGTTTTTATTACTCACTCATAGCTTCCCACAAAATTATACTCACGATTATTACTTGTATAAGGTATCCACCTACCATATTTTTTAGAAATCATTTCACTCTGAGCGTTCCAAATTAGCAGTTGCATTTCATGACTGGATCCGCCTGGATACGGAAATTCCGTATTGCAGATTTTGGTTAACTGGTGTATAATATGAACACAATTGAAGTTTATTTGTAAATTTTTATAATAGGGTAATACAAAATGAAGAAAATATTTTCTAGTTTAAGCATAGTTTCTGTACTGTACGGTACTGTACTGTATGTTACATTTATCAATACATCGGCAGCACTTACTAGCGAATATTTAACAAAAGAAAATTATGCGCCTAAGGATATAGTGTATACATTTATGTTTTGCAGGTCAGGAGTCTTCACAGCTGATAACGGTGGGTGGTCTAGTGTTGGATTTTCGGTTAAAGGTGATGAACAAGAAGCAAAGACTCAGGCAAAAGATTATATTGTTGACAGAATAAAAAAATTTAAGATTGCTGATTGTACCCTTGAGCAGCCTGCGGATATGTGGTTTTCACTATCTAGAAATATTCCATCCTCAAAATGGATATGTCGGGTTGGTGATTTTCTCAAACCTAATTTTTATCCGGCACGTTCTGCTTATGGTGGTGGTGATAATTGGCCTATGCTTCATGCCATAGGAGACACACAAGCAGAGGCTAGGGCAATACTTGATAAAAATCATAGGCTACTTGGAGGATACAGCACTCCTGCGTATAAATGTGATACAGCTGGAGGCCCTCCGTGTATCACAAATGAAAGAGGTTTTCTTATTAATGGTTATCCGCTTTCTGTTGATGCGGGTGTACAATGTGACAATATAGATAATGTAGTGCAGCATAACCGTGATACCAAGCTTACTTCACCAAAAATACAAATTATTAATGATGGTTCTGATGGTAAAGTAATTGAAGTATCTGATATTGAAAGATCTGGAAGCAGTGTTCGATATACCTGCGAACAATATAATTTCAACTCACCTAATGAAAAATTGGTTGATGAAAAAACTTTGTGCTCTACCACGACTGGTCCTAACGAAAATAACCTATATTTCAAAGTACCCGTTAACATATATGATATTAGTATTGTAGTTAAAGCAGAAAGAGTAAAAACATTTGCAAATAACATAGCTTTTTCAAATTTACTACCTTTGAAAAAATTTGAGTGGAATGCGCCACAAATTAGCATAAACAGGGATAGTTCCAAAGCAATTAATGGAACAATAACTAATATTGATCCTAATACAAGCTATAGCTGTGTATTTGCTCCTGCTGAAGATAATACACCACGTGCATATGCCTTTCTTCCGTTACCAGCTATGAAAGATTTTGTCCAGGATGCATCAGAATGCAGAATAATAAGGAATTTTGATAATACCATGTCTTTTTCGGTACCTTATGGGTTAAGCGCAAAATATCTTGCAATAAAAGCTGCACTAAATAATGATCCTGAAAATGTGAAATATTCAAGAGTAATGACTTTATATAGTTTGCTGGAAACACCTAAGATGACAATAGCTTTTTCATCTAACGATGGTAAATCTAAAACTGTTAGAGTTACTTACGATTCCCCTATTCCTCCGGCTGTCAAATATGAGTATGATTGCGTATATGCAATGGATAATACGTCCAAACCAGCATTTTACCCGTATGGTACTAATATTGGTAATAGAGCTGATGGATTATGTACTATATCTTCAGATGGTGAAATTACTACTAATAGCGAACTATTCTTCAATGTATCTTCCAGATTGAATGGATACTATGTTGCAGTCAAGGTTAAGGCCACAGCGGCTGATGGTTCTTCAGTAGTAAGATTTTCAAATCCAATATTATTGAAAGATGAAATTGCAAATAATTGTACTTATACAAATACAAATGATCCTTCCTTTGGGCTTGTTTGCTCACCACTACCTGCATGTGGAGCACCGACAAAGGATGATTTTAAAGTTTCCTTTAATAACAAAGTATTTGAAGTACAATCTCATAGTACTAGAACTTCAAATACGCAAATTATGGTACGTAATTACGATGGTAAAGGAGAAATAGGACATGTGGTTTCAAGTGGAGCAAGTATGACAGAAACGCCTAATCCAAATGATCCTACAAAATATTATGACTATCAGTTATATAATATTTGTGAACATGATAAACCAGATTCATGGAAGAACCGTCCTTACTGCAAGGTCAGGGTATTTAGAGATGGTGTTACAGATCCTAAAGTATGCTTCTAAAGTAAAGCTACCAAAATAGCTAGAGTATAGAAGAAAATCAAATCCCTCAATTTCGAGGGGTTTTTTTAAATTCTTTTAGATCTTTTTTAAGGGTAGTTGCTGTTTTTAATACCCTCGAATTTACCCATTCCTCCAAGACATTACGTCCCAAACCTTCGATATCTCCATTAATATATAGCTTCATAATTCCATTTACAGTTACTTTTTATGTCAATGGTGGTAATTTTGACATCGGAGTATATAATGGCAACCAGCTATGTAGGGTAACTGGGGGTGCTACTGGATTATTTAGCTACAATAATACTTTGAACCAAAATACTCTTCCGTCAACTAAAAAAGAATTAATTAAGGAGATGGCATGATAATATATATGACAAATAGAAACAACTCTGCTAAACTAAGAAATGAAAGTTTCACAGAATAGCAGAGTGAATAGGTATCAGGCTGTAGTATTGATGGCTAAGCCTTTGCAGTTTTCCCCAGGTGGTTCTAGTAAATACCCTGAGCTCAAGCTAAATAAATTTACTAACGATGAGCGAACAGCAACTAAAAAAATAAAAAGTCATTATGCAAAAATTGGGTTTGAAAAAATACCTAAGTCTAATTTTATGATATGCAACCCATATCTTTCGCATGATGTTCTCTGTAAAATAGGAATTACTTCATAGACTCCACTCTTCAAATTAGCAGTTGCATTTCATGAGTAAATGGGCTATACTACGGAAATTCCGTAAGAAATTTTATAATCTTATGTGCTACAATGAGGATATGCGTAATTTGGTGAATCACTAAAACTAAAATGAAAACGGGGGCATTATAAAATGAAACATTATTTTTAAGTTTATCTACATTGTCTTTCTACGGTGTATCAGGTGCGGCTTTTGCTGAATGCCCATATGGTAGCTACCTTGGTACAGGTGACCTTAGTGGTTTTTGTATAACACCTACCCCCGACCTTGTGTTACAAGGTATTACGCCGCAACCTGAGTATCTCACTGAATTTCGTGAAAAATTAGATAACCCCGTAAAGGGTCGTTTGTGGACAAATGTTTCTATAAACAAAGCTATAGTCAATGGAATAGATGCCCCAGTTTCTGGTCAAATTTTTGCTAATGTAGATAACTCATCCGCTGGTGGAATAATAACCTTAAGAAATTGGCGAACTGGTGATACCACACCGTTTTATCCATTGATACCTTATCAACATGTTACTAAAAACTATTGGGGTGCTAGCCTTACATACAAGGGACATGAGTTTAAAGTCCGTGATGGATATAAGTATTGTGATGCTAGTAGTGGAGACAACTATGCAACTATTTACATTTATGGAGATAGAAAAATTCTTACTTATATGAAACCAGCTTTAAAAAGTGGATGTCCACTTTTTAACCTTGATTCTACAACTTTTGAATGGGTTGTTGAAAATAATACAACTTGCAATATTACAGGTACTATTACATTGTCCCGAGGCAGTAAAACTCCCGAAGTAGAATTAGCAATACCAGGGTCTAAATCATCAACAAGTATTCAATCTGACACTGTTGACACTTCTGAATCATTTTATTGGAGAGCTAAAGGAATTAAATGTAAAGGCATGTCATTTAATAGTGATGCTGGTAGTTCTAGTAGTTGCCAGGTTTCTAATGATGAGGCTAATGCTAGCCTTTGGAGCCCTATTAAAGTTAGTATTCAGGAAGATGAATATGGTTATCCTAATAGAATGGTTATAGTAAAAAGAGCTAACCAGGCTTGTTATATATCACTTAATAAATTTTAGTAACATATCCGTAGTAATTTTGGCTTCACACTAATTCCTACAGTAGTATCTAAAGTTATTCATATATATATAGTACAACTAATATTAACAATATTAGTGTGGCAAATAATTAGAGTTTCAAAGAATTATTTACATTAGTTGCGCTAAGTTGCGAGTTAAAGTGTGGTAAAATATCTCCCTGAAACTCCCAGATTTTGCCCAGATTATTTATAGTGGGAACAAATTATTTAATGAAATCAGGCGGTTGGGCGAATAGAAGTGGGGGTTCGAATCCCTCTCTCTCCGCCAGTTCTTATTAGTAATTCTTAATACTAAAAATATCAAGTTTATTTATGAAACAACTAAAAACAATATTTGTATCACTTAGTTTTATATTATGCTCCTGCAGCGAAGGTAGCAGGGTCAATGGTGTATATGGCGGCAGCAATACTTCATCATCAGTTTATGCTACATCAAATATAGACATAGGCTTTAGCCCGGATCATACCAGTTTGCCACTAGTTTTAAAAGCAATCAATTCGGCAAAATCTTCTATTTGTGTTGCAGCTTATAGTTTTACCTCCAAGCCAATATCTCAGGCATTATATAATGCGGCCAAACGTGGGGTAAAAATCCAAGTTGTTGCTGATGCTAAAGCAAACGGCGGTAAATATACCGCAACAACATTTCTGGCAAATCAAGACATTGATGTAAGACTAAATAGTAACTATGCTATTATGCATAATAAATTTATTGTAGTTGATGATAAAACTGTAGAAACCGGATCATTTAACTATTCAGCTGCAGCAGTAAAAAGTAATGCTGAGAACGTGATTGTTATTTGGGATAATCCACAAATTGCCAGCCGCTATAAAGCAGAATGTATTCGCCTATTTAATGAAGCAACTAAACTTCCCAAAGCATATTGATACACTTATCATTCCCAGATATAACCCCGCAAGCAACACACTTGTGAGCCCGGGGATGAAATAACTCATCATTCTTGCTATAGTTGTGTCATTCCCGCTATAGTTGTGTCATTCCCGCGCAGGCGGGAATCCATGCTAAATATTCTTGTTAATCCAAATTTTTAAATTATCCAATTATCAAAGCCTCTTTCACTAAACCATATGGACATATTATTTCAAGAAAAAGCCCTTTTTACGGAAATTCCGTAGTGTTATTTTTTTGAATTGTTATATAATACAACTGTGAAGAGTGTTGTGACTTTGTGTGCAAAGTTTTTGGGTATGGCAAGTATTAGAAAGAAATATTATGAAAACTAAATCTTTAATTATGTTAACCATAATGGCAATTACCAGTTTGAATATCTGGGCTAGAGATACTTATGAAGCTTCTACAAGTGGGGACGAGGGGGGTGCTATATGCTCTGAGGGGTATAAGACTTTTGTTAATTATGCTTCAATTTTTACTGAAGATCTTTCCTTTGGTTTAGTTAACTTAATCCCTCAAACATTAGAAGATTATTGTCCAGGGACCGATGATAAAATTGCTGCAACTAATAGCAGGGTTGATGGACTGATGACAAGAGTGTCGGAACTGGAAAAACAAATGAAAGATATGGGATATAACCAAAACATGTTATGGGCAAAGCTCGGGCAAGTTGTTAGCGATATATACCTTACACCATATGTCGCTGCGTTAAAAGACTTTGATAATTATGTACAAGAATATAAGACGGCTTATCCGCCGTATAATAGCTTATTAGAGTTTTATAAGGGGAATAAAGCGAATGGGGATGGATTTAAAAAATTATACATTCCTGGCAGTGATTTTGCTTCCAAGTTTACACAAACTGCAGACCTGATTCAGCAGCTTCAGAAACTGATGCCATTAAATCCAAATGCTCAGAAAATGGAGAATAATCTTTATGCGACGTGCTGGAGTGCTGAGTCGATATACGGTGAGGTATTTGAAACAAGAAGACAATGTAATATGATTGTTCGGGATATTCTTCTGAATATTGCTCTTCGCGCAGCGGTAGCCAAAAAGATATTAAATGATGAAATAAATACAGTAAATGCAGCTCTTGATAGTGGTGACATTGATCAGCAGTGGATTGTTGGTGGGGGGGGTATGAATAATTTTAGATATACCGATGAAAAGTCGCAAAATGTGTTTGTAAACTGGAAAGATGCGTTACCAGTAGCCGATCAAATTGTTGATAAGTATTCTGATGATATAAAAAATATATTAGCGGGCAAAAATAATGAAAAATTATTCCGTTTACGTAAGGATTTTCCTACTCAATTGGACGAATTTATGACGGATAATTTTTGCGGTTGGACCAACAAGTCAGCCTCAGGCAATTATACATTTTATCCATCTGTTTTGGAATGGTACCCTAATGGAAATAAGGATAATAAACCAACATCTGTTGTTGAACCTCCATATATCGTGACAAATTGTATGGCAAGATCTAAACCGGAAGAAAGGGTTAAGGCTAAATATTATCTTGCTGGTGGTAATGGTGTGTATAATTGGATGGGGGTTTTGGTACCAGTACCATCTATTGCAAATAAAATTACAGCTAAGCAGCCAATTTCTATTACTCCTAACAAAACGCGTTCTTTTACATACGCTGATTTTTATCTGAACTCCGGTTTACCTCTCAGGGTAAATTCTACATCAATAAAATCTTATTATGAAGAGGGTAAGATGTATGCCGGATATTTACCAACATTTATGCAAGTAGACAGGTATGAACCCATAGACCCTGTGTATTCATATAATAATGGTGGAGTTTATTCTATAAAAGGGCTTACTGGTGAATCGCAACCCAGTTCATTTTTACAACCCGTGACCCTTGAGAATGGAAGTAAAAGTAATGTGAAGTTTGTTTCTAAAATTTGGAATATAAATTCTGCTACGCTCATTAGCCCAGAGAAAACGGCAGATGGTTCACAACTGAATGCGACTGTATTTCTTAGTTTTGAACGTAATAATTTCACATATGTATTTGGATTAGAAGTTTTTAATATTGGAGCTAAAAGTGAACGAATAAGAAGTCCAGAAGGATCTTATTCTGTGGATATAGATCCGAAACAAACTGTATCTTTAAGCTGTGTTGCAGATACTCAATGTACAGTATCGGGCAATGAAATTATATGGAAAGATGGCACTTATGCCAGTATCTCTGGTGGAGGTAGTAATATAAGTCTATCCTTTGGTAAGAAATAAAGCAATTCCTAAGCCGATAATTCCCCACAAGGGAATTGCGGCCCAGATTGGCAGGATCTTTTTCTTTACTACTACTAGTGACACAATAAAAACTAAGTAATCATACCAGTGAGTCATCGCAACTACACCAAGCTTTATGCCAGAACTTATAATCCCACCAATAATTGCTGGAAAAGCAAAACGTAAGAATGAATGTAATCCTCTTGTATTAGTTAATTTTTCCCAGAATAGAGGTAGTAGGATTAGTGTGTTAAACAAGGCTGGTACATAAAAGCCAACTAGTGCAATTAATACACCAACTAATCCAGCAATTGTATAACCAAAAAATACCACACTGACCGTAGTAGGACCAGGCGTCATTTGCCCCAGAGCCATGCCATCTAAAAACTGTTTATTGGTTAACCAATGATGTGAAGTGACTAAATCACCATGTAACAGGGGAATAATTGCCAGACCTGTACCAAAAGAAAATTCACCAGCTTTAATGAATATCCAGAGTAATTGACCCAGCATAGTCATACTACCAGCTAGCAAGACACCATGCCAGATGCTAAATGGTGTTGAAGAAGCTATAATTATTGGAGTTTTATTAAATTTAATTTTATATGATGAAATTACGCCTAACATACCAAATGCAATAATTACCAATGGCTCATAGGTCGGCAGGCGAAAAATTATTATAGCTCCAAGCAGAGTTAATAAAATCATTTTCCATGAATTTATAGTGCTTTTCCCCATATCCCAAATAGCAAGTAAAATAACACCAAGCGTCGCATCTTGCATAAACTTAAATACATATAATGTTTTACTGGCTTCTTTTGTACCATTTTGCACATATAAGATACTCAGAATTATCATTAATATTACAGCTGGAAGTGTGAATCCAAGTCCGGCAACTAATCCACCTAGACGACCATGACGGCGATACCCTACACATATAGCCATTTGAACAGCAACAGGACCTGGTAGTAGTTTGCAAATTGAAAATATTTCAGCAAAAGCTGATTCATCCAGCCATTTTTGTTCTTTACAGACTGTCTGCTCAATCAGGGCTATCAAAGCAATCGGACCGCCAAAACCAATACAGCCAAGCCTGGTAAATATTAGAAATAGCTGTAGCATTAAGTTATCCTGTAATTAAAATCAATCATATTATCCACTGAGAATGTCATTCCCACGTAGGTGGGAATCTATGTTGTTATCCTCGCTATTATGTCATCGTGGATCAGATTCCAGTCTTCACGGGAATGACAGATGGCACGGGAATGACAGTGTCTAATTCTACGGCAATACCATATGCAAGTTTTGGTAAATTAAGGTGTTTGGCAACGGTTTGTCCAATATCGCTATAACTGTCACAAATACCAATTTCACCTGCCTTACCATTATGATACATTAAAAATGGAATGTGTTCGCGGGTATGATCTGAACCAGGCCAAATGGTATCACAGCCATGATCAGCACTTAGAACCAGGATATCATCAGCATTTAATGTTGCTAAAATTTCTGGCAATCTGCTATCAAAATATTCTAGAGCCTCTTTATAGCCCAGAGTATTACGTCTATGGCCATAAAGCATATCAAAATCTACCAGATTCGTCATAATAAAAGTTTTATCTTGTTTATGCTCATTAATTGCAGTAATTGTTTTATCGCATAATTGAGTAAGTCCGGTAGCTTTAATTTCAGTTCCGGTACCTTGATGGGCGTAGATATCGCCAATTTTACCAATTGATATAACTTGCCCGCCATGTTCGCTGCATATATCAAGTAGTGTTTTACTCTCTGGTAAAAGTGAGTAATCTTTACGGTTGCCAGTTCGTTCATAACTAGCGGGTGAATCACCAATAAAAGGTCTGGCAATTACCCGGGCAATATTATACGGTGCTAATTCCGCCCGTGCTATTTTGCATAATTTGTAAAGATTTTCAAGTCCAAATGATTGTTCATGACAAGCTATCTGAAAAACTGAATCGGCTGAACTATAAAAAATTGGTTTACCAGTTTTTACATGTTCATTACCCAGATCTCGGATAATATCAGTGCCTGAGGCATGGCAATTTCCCAAATATCCTGGAATGCCAGATTTTGCGACTATTTTATCTAATAGTTCTTTGGGAAAGCTATTTTCTAAATCTGTAAAATAACCCCAGTCGAATAATACAGGATATCCTGCCATTTCCCAGTGTCCAGAGGTTGTATCTTTGCCAGTGCTTTGTTCTTTACATGCTCCATAATAACCATTTAGTACATAATCATTATTATCACAATCTAGCTTTTTATTATTAACTAGAGTATATGCACGACCTAAGCCTAGTTTTAATAAATTTGGAATATTAAATGAGAGCTTATTTTTGGTGGCATATTCATCAATGTGCCCAAGCGTATCACTACCTGCATCGCCAAATTTGGCAGCGTCAGGAAGTGCACCAATGCCAAATGAATCCAGTACTATTATAATTGCACGTTTAGCTGTCATCATTACCCCTCATTTTTTTGGACAGTTAATATTACTAAACAGTTAATATACCACAAAGTACTATGTATCAGGCAGCGAAAATAGGAAAAAATTTCTACAGAAAACTTTGAATGGATTTATACGGTTAAATTGAATGAAGTGAATGAACTGGTTGCATGAGAGTCAAATACTGCATGATTTTCATCCTGCAGTATTTTTTATGTATATTAATTTACTAGTCTAACAAGAGACCACCAAATACTTATTAATTAGCTCCGGTAGTGAAATACTGAACCTGGCTTAAATTTGACATGGAGTTGCCGTTTAAGTCCTGTACACCAGTTGTAAATGAGAGCATGTACTGCGTATTAGCAGTTAATATGCTAGCTGGTGTAACGGTATAAGAATTGCCTGACCCGGAAATTAATGTTGGTATTATAACGGATGGGGCGCTCACAGCCTTCAGCTGCACAGTAGTACCGTTAATTGTTGAAGCATTCATTGTTTCACTAAACCATAATGAAAGACCCTGGGATCTGAGTACACCGGTTGTATTATTAACTGGATTGATCATGACTCCTACTGGTGTAGTGGCAGTGCCAGTAGTAGCATATCTCAAGGTTAGAGGCAAGCTATTGCCCGCAGTGTCTTTTATGCCAGTTCCAAATTGAACTATGTATTGAGTATTTGCCGTTAACGGATTCACTGGTGCAAATGTAAATGTGTTTGATGCCCCAGCAACAATTGATCCAATAGGTATAACTACATTATTTGGACCAAGCAACTGCACGTTAGTGCTATTAATAGTCGTTGTATTCATTGCTTCGCTAAATACCACCTGTATACCATTTACGAGCGATATACTTTGTGAATTATCCGTTGGACGAACTATTTGCAAGGATGGCGTTAATGTTGATCCCGTGATTAAAGTAAAACTTGTTGTGCCAAGGCTTATGCCACTGGTATCTTGTATATTTGATGAGAGTTGTACGGTATATAGAGTGTTTGCAGCTAATGGAGTTAATGGTGCAAAATTAATAGTATTAATAGCGCCGCTAATTACTCCAGGAATAATTGTTCCAATTGGTACGCTGCCATTTGGCCCGATTAATTGTATATTTGTGGTATTAATCGTTGCGATGCTCATTAGCTTGCTAAATAATATCTCTACGACTGGAGCTTGTGTTATTCCTGTGGCTAAAGGCCTTGTTAATTGTGCTATAGGTGTTGCAGTGCTTCCAGTGGTAAAATTAAATGTAGCTGCTGATATTAATCGTAGCCCATTTGCAGCTGTTGCTCCAGTTGATACAACAACCGAATATTGGGTATTAGCTGTTAATGTTGTATTAGGAGCAAATGTGAATAATGTATTCCCAGAGCCTGGGATAAATGCGCCTACTGATATAACTGTATTATTTGGTCCAATAAGCTGTACACTTGTTGTAGTGATTGTTTGAACATTCATTGCTGAACTAAATGCTAATTGAATTATAGGCGTTGTGGATGTGTTAGTTGCATTATTTACCGGGACTGACATTGACACCGAAAGTGGGATGAGCGTAGTGCCGCTGCCGCCGCCTCCGCCACACGCGGTTATCATTAAAATAGTAAGCGAAAATATAATACCCAAATAGAATTTCAGTGCACTTTTCATATTAATCTCCCATATATGAATGTTATGAATTTTTAGAAAATAATTTTGTTATTAATTACAGTAATTATTTGATTGCGGTATACACTTTATCATATTAATGAAATAATATTTAATAAAAATTTATTCCATAAAATTGTATTAATGCATTGGAGCTGAAATCTATCAAAAATTCCAGAAAATTGATGGTTGATAATAGGAGGTATAAGTAGCCAATATAATTGGTTTTGCAAGGTTATTATCCTAAAAAACCTCCTTTGCTACGATGTTAACTGCTTTTTCTAGGATTATTAATAGATATTTATATTCTCTTTGGCTGTAACCGCTGTACCACCTTCGAGCACATTCAGCACATCACCCAGTAAACTAGAAGCGCCAAATCTGAAATTATTGGCATTAATCCAGATTTCACCCATAATTTTGGCAGTTAAATCAAGATATTTAGCCGCCTCTGCCACGCTTTTTATTCCACCGGCAGCTTTAAAACCACACTTTTTACCCGAAGCTTTAATGCAATTTAGCATAATTTCAGTAGCTTCAAGTGTAGCATTTACTGCTACTTTACCCGTTGAGGTTTTGATGAAATCAGCCCCAGATTCAATACTGATATTACTTGCCTGTTTAATTAGTTCCGGAGTTTTTAATTCGCCACTTTCAATAATTACTTTTAGGGTTTTATCACCACAAAGTTTTTTTGCTTCCACCACCATTTTGCGACCCATAGTGCTATCGCCGGTTATTAAATAATGATAGGGGAATACAATATCGACTTCATCCGCACCCCGACTAAGAGCCAATTTAGTTTCGTATAGTGACAACTCTATATCAGAAGATCCATGTGGGAAATTAGTAACAGTAGCAATTTTAACCGCTGGGTTTATCCTATTTAGTATCTCACGTGCCAGAGGGATATACCGTGAATAAATACAAATTGCAGGCACAGATCCATAAGGGGTTTTAGTTTTCTCACATAAAGACCTAATAGTATCATCGGTATCATTATCATTTAGTGATGTCAGGTCAATCAAGCCTAATGTTTTAAGCGCATATTCTTGTAGAGTTGTCATGCTGTTTCTTCCTTAGTATCGTCATTTTGTTCTGAATCCATGAACTCCGCCATTATCTCTGATGGGTTGTCACGTTCATCAGTACCACCACCTTCAAATTGGCGAAAATACTCTATAATAAATTTGGGTAATTTTAAGATTGCATCTTTTAAATTGGTGGTTAGCCCAATAAATCCTACATGTCCACCGGTTTTGGTAGTAATAAAACGGACTTTTGGCGATAACTGCTCTTTACTTGGCCAGGCAACTTTTGGAACCATTGGATCATTTTCTGCCTGTAATATTATGGTCGGTGTTTTAATATGTTTTAAAAACGGAACACAATTTGCCTGGCTGTAGTAATCATTAGAATTTTTAAAGTCAAAAACCTGGCAAATATAAGTATTATTAAACTCATCTAAGGTATCAACTTTGTGATTGGCATAATTAAAATTATCAAACATTGAAGCATACTCTTTCATTTTAGGTAATAAGGTTGCTAAAAAATGTTTGACATAGACATATTTATTAAACCCTTGATCCATTTTACTAATGCATAGATCCAGGTTAAATGGTACAGATATTGCAAGCGCAGCATTTAGCTGGTTATCTGGATGTTCTCCCAGATATTTTAGCAGAGCATTACCTCCTAATGAAACACCAACAGCAAAGATTTCCCGATCGGTGCGTAGCTTTATTTCATTAATAACAAAAGTCATATCTTCTGTTTGACCCGCATGATAAAAAGTTGGTCGTCTATTTATTTCTTCACTGCAGCCACGATAATGGGGTACTACACCACGCCAACCAATTTGCTCTACATAGTACATGATTCGTTTAGCATAATGACTACGGGAATTACCTTCGAAACCATGAAATAAAATTACAGTTGGCTGATCTTGTACATCTTTATTAACCCAATCCAGATCAATAAAATCACCATCTGGAGTATCAATTCGTTCTCTTATATATTTAGGTTCAAGTGATTGTGTTAGATAAATAGGAAGAATGGTATTAACATGCTTATTGGTAAGAATAGCCGTCATACGCTTTTTTATAGCGGCCATGCGGTCACTTGATAGAATACTGTCAACTGATAATTTCATTTTTACTACTTAGATAATTACTGTTTTAAAAATGGTGCCAAATACTTTGCGGTATAACCAATTTTACGTTTTATAATTGCCTCAGGCGCCCCACAATTAATTATATCCCCTCCGCCTTGTCCGCCTTCAGGTCCTAAATCAATGATCCAATCCGCAGTTTTAATTACATCCAGATTATGCTCAATTACTACTACAGTGTTACCATGTTCGACAAATTTATGTAGAACTTTTAACAGCAGCTCTATATCCTGAAAATGTAATCCGGTAGTGGGTTCATCCAATATATACAAGGTCTTACCCGTATCACGTTTAGATAGCTCAAGTGCTAATTTTACCCGTTGTGCTTCACCACCGGATAATGTTGTTGCTGATTGACCTAAGCGAATATAGCCCAAACCAACATCAAGCAAGGTGGAGAGCTTTTTAGCAATAGATGGAATTGCGGAGAAAAATTCATGAGCATCTTCAACTGTTAATTCGAGTACCTCATATATATTTTTACCTTTATATGTAATTTCTAAAGTTTCACGATTATAACGTTTACCTTTACATGCATCGCAAATTACATAAATATCTGGTAAGAAGTGCATTTCTACTTTAATTAAACCATCACCCATGCAAGTTTCACAGCGCCCACCTTTTACATTGAAAGAAAAGCGTCCTGGTTGATAACCTCGTTCACGTGACATTGGAACCTGAGTAAATAAATCACGGATATGTGTAAATAAACCGGTATATGTTGCCGGATTTGAGCGTGGTGTGCGGCCAATCGGACTTTGATCAACATTAATTACTTTATCAAATTTATCATCACCAATTAATTTAGTAAATGGTTCTGGGGTGTCATTACTTCTATATAATTTTTGTGCCATAGCTTTATATAATGTATCGTTAATCAGGGTTGATTTACCGGACCCGGATACTCCGGTTACACATACAAAATTACCAACTGGAATTTTTAGATGTGCACTATTCAAATTATTCCCATTAGCACCAGTGATTTCAAGATAGCCATTATTTTGTTTACGTCTGATTTTGGAGTATTCTATTTTGCGCTTACCCGATAAATACTGTCCGGTAACTGAAGCTTTAGTTTTTAAAATCTGATTTAAGGTTCCACTGGCAATAATCTCGCCTCCATGCTCACCAGCACCTGGTCCGATATCTACAATAAAGTCGGCTGACCTGATGGCATCTTCGTCATGTTCTACTACAATAACGGTGTTACCCAAATCGCGTAATTTATTTAATGTTCCAATTAAGCGGTCATTATCCCTTTGATGTAAGCCGATAGACGGTTCATCCAGCACATACATAACGCCAGTCAGACCAGAGCCAATTTGACTAGCTAGGCGAATACGTTGTGCTTCACCGCCAGACAAGGTATCTGCTGAACGATTAAGGGTTATATAATTAAGTCCAACATCAATTAAAAATCCGAGTCTGGCATTAATTTCTTTGATAATTTTATCACCAATTTGTTTTTTATTACCTTCTAGTTTTAGCGTTTCAAAAAAATTCTGACATTCATGAAGCTGCCAGGTAGTTATCAAAGGCAGTGTTGTATTACCAACTTTAACATCACGTGCCACTGCGATTAGACGTGATCCATTACATTCAGGACATGTTTGGTTATTTTGATATTTTGCTAGTTCTTCTTTGATATGACCGCTGTCAGTCTCAAAATAACGTCGCTGTAGAGTATTAACAATACCCTCAAATATAGATTTTTTGCTAATTGTACGACCATTGTCACTGATAATATTCATGCTTACTAATGTGCTGCCACTGCCATAAAGCAGAACATGCTGCATATTTTCCGGTAAGTCTTGCCATGGAGTATGCAGATCAAAATTATAATGTTTGGAAACCGAATTTAACATTCCATAAGTATATTGATTACGTTTATCCCAACCTTTAATTGCTCCATCATAGATTGATAATTCAGGATTAACAATGATTTTTAATGGGTCAAAAAAAGTTATCTGTCCCAATCCATCACATTTACTGCATGCGCCGTATGGATTATTAAAAGAGAACATTCTTGGTTCTAATTCAGCAACTGAATAATCACATTTAGGACAGGAGAATTTACTTGAATATACCTGGGATGTATTTGTGTCCAGGTTATGAATAATTACTTTATCCTTGCCGTGCCTTAATGCCGTCTCAACCGAGTCTGTCACTCTGGATTTTAATTCAATATCTTTAGAAATTTTTAATCGGTCAATAATTATATCAATATCATGTTTTTTATTTTTATCTAGTTTAGGTACCTGGTCAATATCATAAATTTCATTATTTACCCGAACTTTGGTAAAGCCGTCTTGTAAAATATTAGCAAATAAATCAATATATTCGCCCTTACGTCCGGAAATTACTGGTGCAAGCAAGGCCAGTTTTGTATTTACCGGGTAAGCCAATATAGAGTCAACTATTTGTGCCACAGATTGACTTTCCAATTTTAATTGGTGAGTTGGACAAAATGGAGTGCCAATTCTGGCAAATAATAAACGTAGGTAATCATAGATTTCAGTGACTGTACCAACGGTTGATCTTGGGTTATGTGAGGTTGCTTTTTGCTCAATTGAAATAGCAGGGGATAGCCCTTCAATTAAATCAACATCAGGTTTATCCATTTGTTGTAAAAATTGCCGGGCGTATGCTGAAAGCGATTCAACATAACGTCGTTGTCCCTCTGCGTATAAAGTATCAAATGCCAGTGATGATTTACCACTACCTGATAACCCAGTTATCACAATTAGTTTGTTTTTTGGTAGATCAAGATCAATGTTTTTAAGATTGTGGGTTTTAGCGCCCCGAATAATAATTTTATCTAGCATACTTTATTACCAGCTAATTTGCCAATTTGGTGTTGTGACATTTGAATCTGGAATCCTGTTATAATCATAATTTTGTTGTTGAGTGGGGTAAATATAATATGAGGGTAGGTTTTTATTATTTACTTTAATTTCATTAACTACCCCATTTTCACGATCTTCCTGAATACGTTCCTCTTTCGGAGGTGGAGTATTAACTTTTGCTTTTGTTGTACCGCTGGCATTATTTGGCGGAATTATTGGCATTGTTGCATTACTTTCATTTATATTCTGTGGTGGTGCTGATATTGGTATCCCAGCGTCACTTTGTGTGCCGCCACCAAACCAGGCACAGCCTCCCACAGTACTTAGTAATATTGAAGCAATACTCGTCCATATTGAAACTCCAATTTTGTGCATCGCGCCTTGCCTACATTTTATAGGTGAAGAACGGATTTTTGTTGCTATTTGCTTCATTATAATTCCAATCTGACTTACCTATTCCAGTTCTTCATGCCATGACACACCATCTCGTGCCAATAGTGTTGAAGATGTGGTTGGACCCCATGTTCCTGCACTATATAATTTGGGTGTAATATGTAATTTTTTCCAGGTAGTCAAAATTGGTTCTACCCATTTCCATGCGGCCTCTTGTTCATCACGTCTGACAAATAATGTTAGTTTACCACGGATAACATCTAAAAGCAAGCGCTCATAACCGCCAGTACGACGCTCATTGGTAAACATTTTACTGAAATCAAGATCCAGGTACACTGGCTGTAAATCATTTGTGTCGCCTGGCCGTTTAGCTAAAAAATACAACTGAACGGTTTCTTCTGGTTGTAGGCGAATAATTAAGCGATTAGCAAAATTATTGGCGCTAAGAGGAAATATTTTACACGGAATGTCTTTGAATTGTATCACAATTTCAGCTACCTGATGAGATAGTCTTTTACCGGTGCGTAAATAAAATGGTACTCCGGACCAACGCCAGTTTTGAATCTCAGCTTTAAGTGAAACAAATGTTTCAGTGGAGCTATGCTCAGGTACATTATCTTCTTCTTGATATCCACCGACGGGAATACCATTATCTGTTCCAGATTTATATTGTCCACTAACAACATCATTAACTACGCTATCTTCATGTAGAGGTTTTAACGATTGTAAAACCTTTAATTTTTCATTACGTACGGTATCCGCATCCAATGCGAAAGGTGGCTCCATGGCTACGATACACAGTAGTTGTAGTAAATGGTTTTGTAACATATCACGCAAAGCGCCAGTATCATTATAAAAGTCACCCCGGGTACCAACACCTAAATTTTCAGCAATTGTTATTTGAATGCTACTAATCCACTGCCTACGCCACAAAGCCTCAAATAGGGTATTGCCAAAACGAATTGCCATTAGATTCTGTACCGATTCCTTACCTAAGTAGTGATCAATCCGAAAGATTTGTTCTTCCTTAAAGTACGTAGCTACGAAATCATTAATATCGGTGGCGGTTTTTAGATCGTGACCGAGTGGCTTTTCTAATACCAGACGAGATTTGTCATGATTAAGATCAACTTTAGCCAAATTTTCACAGATTATTTTGAACAGATTAGGTGCTGTAGAAAGATAAAAAATATTAGTAATCTCCGTGTCTATATATGATTTTAAGGCTTTAAAATCAGCTAAATTCCCGGCATCCAGGGTTTTATAATCCAGTAGTTTAGAAAACTTCTCCCATTGTTTACTATCAATGTCGACATTAGCTAGTTTAGCTTTATCTAGCGCATACTGACAATATTCTTCCCTGGACATTGATTTTCTACCTAAGGCAATGATTCTGGAATTATTTGGTAAATTGCCATGGAAATGTGCTGAATATAATGCAGGTATTAATTTTCGGGTAACTAAGTCACCAGTTCCACCAAATAGGACTAAATCAAAGTTATGTACTTTGCTCATATATACTTTCCCTAAACTTAAAATACATGTCATTCCCGCGCACACACGCGTGTGGCAGGCGGGAATCTGGATCCCCACCTACGTGGGGATGACATACTAAACCCCTTGCTTTAAACTAGCTGCAATAAATTCATCCAGGTCACCATCCATCACACCGCGGATATTTCCAATCTCAACATTGGTGCGCAAATCTTTAATGCGTGACTGATCAAATACATAGGAACGAATTTGATGTCCCCAGCCGATATCTGTTTTATTATCTTCCAATTTCTGTTTTTCATTTTCTTTTTTACGTAGTTCAATTTCATATAATTTGGCTTTTAGCATTTTCATTGCTTCATCACGGTTGCGATGTTGTGAGCGATCACTTTGACATTGTACCACGGTGTTAGTCGGGATATGCGTAATTCGAACAGCTGAATCGGTTTTATTAATGTGCTGACCACCTGCACCCTGTGCACGATAAGTATCAGTGCGCAGATCTGCTGGATTAATTTCAATTTCAATATTATCATCTATTTCCGGGTAGACAAATACGCTGGCAAATGAGGTATGACGTTTATTGTTCGAATCAAATGGTGAGTTGCGTACCAAGCGATGCACACCTGTTTCTGTACGTAAATAACCAAATGCATAATCACCGCGCACTTTTATGGTGGCATTTTTTATTCCGGCAACTTCACCCGATTGTTCTTCTAATATTTCGGTAGAAAATCCTTTTTTATCACAGTAGCGTAAGTACATACGAAAGAGCATATCAGCCCAATCCTGAGCTTCAGTTCCACCACTTCCTGATTGTATATCAATAAAGCAGTTGTTTGGGTCCATTGGATTTGAAAACATGCGATGAAACTCAAGTTTATCCAAAATTTGTTTTAGCTTTTCCAGATCATCTGCCACTGCCAAAATTGTGCCATCATCATTTTCAGCACGTGCCAGTTCAAATAAATCGGTGCTATCGGCAATATTGTGATCAAGCTCTTCGATTTGATTAACAATTAACTCTAATTGCTTCTTTTGGCGATTGAGATCTTGCATTTTTTGCTGATCATTCCATATATCCTGGTCTTCCAGATTTTTATTTACCAAATCCAGTTTTATACGTTTACCCGGATAGTCAAAGGTACCCCCGTAGATCATTTAAATTTTGTCTCAAGGTAATACCAAGGTTTTCTATACTATTTAGTTTTTCTGCTTCCATAAATCTGTCATTCCCAATTTATTGTGTCATTCCCGCATACGTGTCATTCCCGCGTAGGCGGGAATCTGGATCCCCGCGTCCGCTGGGATGACAATTCTATCCCAATAAGTGTTTAATAGCTTCACGTTCTTCTAGCAACTCATTATAAGTTGTCGTAATTCTTGCTTGGCTAAACGCATTAATATTCAAACCTTGTACAATCTGGTATTTACCATTTTTACATGTTACAGGATACCCAAATACTACGCCTTCGGCAATGCCATAGCTGCCATCTGACGGCACACCCATTGACACCCAATCTCCTTCAGGAGTTCCAAGTACCCAGTTCCTTATATGATCAATGGCTGCATTGGCTGCAGAAGCAGCAGAAGATAAACCGCGTGCCTCAATAACAGCTGCACCACGTTTTTGCACAGTTGGAATAAAATAGCTTTCTAACCATTTTTCGTCAACTAAAGAAGATACGGCTTTGCCCGCGACTTCAGCATTAAAAATATCGGGGTATTGTGTTGCCGAGTGATTACCCCAGATTGTCATTTTTTTAACATCAGTTACATGCTTGCCTGTTTTTCTGGCAATTTGGGTTAATGAGCGATTATGATCTAAGCGCATCATTGCTGTAACATTCTGTGGATTTAATCCAGTGGCATTTTTTAAAGTAATTAATGCATTTGTATTAGCTGGATTACCTACAACGAGTACCTTTACATCTTTTTTAGCGACACTTGCTAATGCTCTACCTTGAGTTGTGAAAATTGCACCATTGGCTTCCAATAAATCCTTACGTTCCATTCCTTTACCTCTAGGTCTGGCACCAATTAAGATTGCGATATCGGCATCTTTAAATGCTTCAAATGGGTCGTAACTGGTAGTAATTCCATGTAATAAAGGGAAAGCACAATCGTCTAATTCCATAACTACGCCATTTAATACGGACATAGCTGGTTCAATATCTAGTAGTTGTAAAATGATTGGCTGGTCATTACCCAGCATATTGCCATTAGCAATACGAAAAAGTATACTGTAAGCTATTTGACCCGCAGCACCTGTGACTGCAACTTTAATTGGTGATTTCATAAGATTTGGGCTCCACAAAATTTAAAAACTCCCGTTATTGTAACAAAAAATACGCTTCCAGATGATATAATCTTGGCTATCATATGTCATCCTCGCGCATGCGGGGATCTACAAAAGTTAAATTATTGTTTTTAATATAGGTGAGAATAAATGTTAATGTATCCAAAAATTGATCCGGTTGCTTTCAGTGTAGGCAAGTTAAAAGTGCATTGGTACGGCATAATGTATATGGTAGGCTTTTTATCTTTTCTGTATATTGGTAAGTATAGAGTAAAGAAATATGGGCATTCATTTTTAACTGTTAAATTAGTTGATGACACTTTGTTTTATGCTGCACTTGGGGTGGTTCTCGGTGGACGATTGGGTTATTGTTTATTTTATCAACCGGCATTTTATTTACTTCATCCGCTAAACATTATTAAAACCTGGGATGGTGGTATGTCATTTCATGGTGGGCTGCTTGGGGTAATGGTAGCTACATATTTATTTGCCAGAAAGAACCATAGTACATTTTTTGAACTGGGTGATTTTATTGCGCCAATTGTGCCGGTTTCTTTATTTTTTGGTCGGATTGGTAATTTCATCAACGGTGAGTTGTGGGGTAAAATCACAACAAGTAATATTCCGTGGGCTATGGTTTTTCCACAGTCTGGATCAATGTTACCTAGACATCCATCACAGTTATATGAAGCAATTGGTGAGGGAATTATCTTAACAATTTTCTTGATGATGTATGCTAGCAAACCACGTAAGATTGGGCAAACATCGGCAATGTTTTTAATTGGTTATGGTGTTATTCGTTTTGTAATTGAATATTTCCGTGAGCCGGATGCATTTTTACAAAATGTAGTTACATTTACTCATTTATCGATGGGGCAGTGGTTATGTGTACCGATGATAATATTGGGTATTCTCCTTTATTGGTACGCAACTAAATATTGGCGTTATCCGGTGCTTAAAACACTACCAGAAGGTGCCAAACCTGTTGTTAAACCAGGGGCTAAAAACACTAAGAAAAAATAGCCGAAGATCCCCGCATCCGCTGGAATGACAGAATATGCTAATTCCCCTCTGGAGTGGTGGCAGGCTGTGCCTGACGGGGTGGGGAAGTTATTCCAGCTGTTCTAATGTCATTCCCGCAAAATTTGTCATTCCAACGCATCCACGCGTGTGGGAGATGGGATCTACTTATTAAAATGGAAAATAAATATGTTATTAAATATTACTGTAGAAAATTTCCGCTCCTATAATGAGGCACAAACATTATCATTAATAGCCAGTGAAAATAATGGAGTTAACTCGGTAGCAGTTGGTGAATTTGAGATACGCAAATCTGCTGTTATCTATGGTGCAAATGCCAGTGGCAAGTCTAATATAATTAAAGCTATAATATTATTACAGACCTTATTAACAAAGGATTTAGGCCCAAATTTATACCAACCATTTTTTGATAGTAAAGAGCCAACTAAATTTTCAATTGATTTTGAAGTACATAACCAGATTTATACTTATCAAATTGTTTATGATGCAAATACAGTCCATTACGAAGCTTTACTAGACAGTGAAGATCAGATAATATTTGAACGCAAATTAGTTGGACAAAATGATAATCAGGATTACGATTATCAAATTTTAAAACATGATCTAATTTTAAATAAAGAACAACTTACAGTCCATGATGAAATAATTAAGGCATGGCGCTTAACTACTACAAAACAGCAGCTTTTTCTTCGTCGTTGTGCCGAGTATGGTAGCGAAGTGGTTAAGCAACTTGTAGACTCAATTTCTATGATTGTTATTAGAGCTAATTCTTATATAGCAAATGGAGATACGTCTTTTGGGAAAGATTTCATGTTCGCTTCAAATTTTTACCAATCTATGCAGGATCAGACTGATTTAATTAAAACTTTTAATTCCATCGGTGCTGGTTTTAATAACTTGGAAGTTGTTGATCAGGTTGTAACTATGCCTGATGGCAAATCTGGCAAAGTTCGAGTGATTTATTCTCATTATTCACGCAATGGCAAAGATGTAGCCCTAAATTTTGCAGAAGAGTCGGATGGTACAATCAAATTTTATAATTATTATGCTATAATAAATCATATTATACAAAATGATGGGATACTAATTATAGATGAATTAGAAACCCATTTTCATCCACTATTAGTTGAGGAAATTATTAAAGCTATCCATCGTTCAGATAGCAAAGCGCAATTAATTTTTACAACTCACAATCCGAGGCTACTTGATGAAAGTATTTTTGAGCACGATCAAATTTATTTTGCGGAAAAAGGTGATAACCAAGCTACCAGACTGTATTCCTTAGCTGATTTTACTGATTTAAAGGAATCAAATAATCGGCTTCAGGCAAAATATATGACTGGAAACTTTGGTGCAATTCCTTATATGCATTCACTAAATTTTAGAAATAAGAACAATGGCTAAAAGAAAACAAAAACAAATCTGTCCCCAGTCTGCACGTAGTCTAGTTTTATGTGAAGGTTGGACAGAGTATTGGTGTGTATTTTCTAATCCATGTTTTGAAATTGCATTTTTATTTCATTTTTCCAAAGATGCAAAAATATTTACTAGCAACAAAGAGGTTGAAGATGCATTAAATCCTAAATTCCGGCGAATTTTGTAGCTAGGTTTATCCTAATAGCTTGATTTTTAAGAGCTTGCAAGTAAAAAATACTTGCTTTTTTTATAAAACATAGCTATAATTACAGCTATGTAACAA
>Ga0134126_10000761_pt1 | contig 40482 bp, 69 predicted proteins | sample KB31752_FD_96881 | JGI IMG/M metagenome (GOLD analysis project Ga0134126, IMG submission 96881) | Terrestrial soil microbial communities with excess Nitrogen fertilizer from Kellogg Biological Station, Michigan, USA - KB3-175-2 | ecosystem: Environmental > Terrestrial > Soil > Unclassified ...
CGGCAGCTTCCTCCGGCAGCTACAGCAAGGCAGCTTCCTCCGGCAGCTACAGCACGGCAGCTTCCTCCGGCAGCTACAGCAAGGCAGCTTCCTCCGGCGACTCCAGCACGGCAGCTTCCTCCGGCAACTACAGCACGGCAGCTTCCTCCGGCTACTCCAGCACGGCAGCTTCCTCCGGCAACTACAGCACGGCAGCTTCCTCCGGCAACTCCAGCACGGCAGCTTCCTCCGGCGACTCCAGCACGGCAGCTTCCTCCGGCGACTCCAGCACGGCAGCTTCCTCCGGCAGCTACAGCAAGGCAGCTTCCTCCGGCGACTCCAGCACGGCAATTGCGATCGGAAAAGACACCATGGCGATGGCTGCTGGCGTTGGATGTGTTGTCCAGGCTGGAGAGAATGGATGTTTTTCGACGGCCTACTTTGACGAAAAGAGGAAGCGAAATCGCATCTTTGTTGGATACGTCGGCGAAGACGGCATCAAGGCTGACACTCCTTACCGCGTGAAGGTTATGAAGACGAAGGCTGTTTGGGAGGAGGCGAAATGAAGACCTCAGAAGCCTTTGATGCCCTTACCTTGTTTGTGATTTTGATTGCTATGGCGGTGGTGCTATGAACGAAATACAAGGAAAGCTCGCTACCAAGATGGTCGCGGCGATGAAGTCTATCGATGCCGTTGCGAAGACTGGCAAGAACACTAAGCAGGGCTATGACTATGTGACGGCGGCAGACGTTGCCGATGAAGTTCGTTCGGCCCTAGTTGAACACGGTATTGCTTTCGATTACAGCATCGTGGATACCGATCGATGGGAGAGACCTACTTCTAGCGGCGGTTCTATGATGTGCATCCAGATCACGGCGGATTGCAGATTCACTGACACAGAAAGCGGCGAGTCTCTGACGGTTCGCGGTCTCGGATGGGGCATGGACTCGCTAGACAAGGCCCCATACAAGGCTATGACTGGCCTATTGAAGTATGTGCTTCGCATGAACTTCATTATCCCGGATAACGCCGATCCCGAGAACGACAATGGCGATAAACTTCATCAGCCGCAGACACAGAGGGCCGCTAAGCCATTCACTCCGAGTGGCGCAGAGGTTGATTACCACACGCAGATGCAACGCGACAGTAGGCCCCGCCCTGATGCCCCAGACCCTAGCGATGCCGATGAAGACTTCGACACTCACATGGAAAAGGCGCAACAGGTTCGCCAGCCGCAAGTCCGCACCGGCCCTGTTATCACTGAACCCCAGGCTAAGAGGTTCTTCGGAATTGCGATGGGAAGCGGTAAGTCTAAGGCGCAGATCAATGACTACCTTGCAGGAAAAGGATATGGCCATACCAGTGAGATAGCCAAGTCCGACTACGAGACCTGCTGCGAATGGGCTGCCTCAAAATGATAATTCCGCACACATTCGACGAGGAAAGTCATGTCTATAAGGTGCCAGGACGGTTTGTTCTTGCTACCTCGGACATTATCTCTCTCAACGGACTCTCAAACTACAACGGGATTCCGACAGCCGTTCTTGAACACGCAAGTTGGCGCGGCACGCAGCTCCACAGAGCTATCCAGTTCTTCGAGGAAGATTCCTGTGTACCTGATATGCCGGACGAAGTAGTTCCCTATTTCCAAGGTTATTGCAAGTTCCGCACCGACTATGATTTTGAACCTGTTGGCGAGATGGAGAAGCAGATCGTTTATGAGCATGACGGCACGGAGCAGGCTGTAGGTTGCACGATCGACCTTCGTGGTTATGTCAAGGGCAAGCCTTATATTTGCGATGCCAAGACGAGCGCAAAGCAGTACGGGAAGGCCAAGGCTCAGAAGTTACTGGCGTGGAGGATGCAGACACAGAGTTATTTCTGCGCTACCAGCTTCGATGAGAAATGGTGGGAACTTTGTGATTCAAACGATACCTGCGGTCGAGGAATTATTCAGGTCAACAAAGAAGGCGGGTATGAGTTCCACGATTTTGGAGCTTTGGATGATACCCACCTTTGGGACTCTTGCGTACGAATGGCAGTAGCAAAACTAGCATCAGGATTTCAAATGGAGCGCCGCTAATGCGACCACACAAATACTTCACCGCAGAGCCCGAAGCAGTTACTACCTTCCCAGACGGACGGGAACGGTGCAACACGAACGCTGCCGGCAAACGTGAGTACCTTGCCCGCACGGTTGAGATGTGGGAGCGCCAGAACGGCTTGTGCGCGATCTGCGGACATCCTATTGAGCTTCGATACGCCCAATTCGACCATCAGGCAGGAAGAGGCCATGGCGGCGGCCATAGAACGGACGCTGTTCTTGATGTAGAAGGCAACTGGATCAATGCCGCTGTGCACGGAATTTGCAATATCCGCAAAGGTTCAAAGCGCTATCACTGGCTAGAAGAAAAGTACGTTCCTGTAAGCAAATCACATGATGTTAAGGAGGTTGCATGAAGAAGTGGGCTTGGGTTGCATTGAACACGATTGGATTTTTGGCTGCCGTATTTCTAAGTGCAAGTTCTTGGCACACCAACCGGGAAGCAGCATGGGGGTGGGGATGTACCGCACTCTACGCTTGTGGCGAAACTCTTACCTCGTTTTCGGAGGCTCTGTGATGCCAGAACCTAACGACAGCGCCAAGACCCGCGAGGTAATACGAGACCTGTTATCTCGCGGGCACCACTACTCAAATTATGAGATCCAAGGCTATTTGCAGATAACGCTAGGCCGGTTGATCTCTGAGTCGGCAGTAAGTGCTCGCGTTCGTGACTTATGCAAGCCTCAGTTCGGGGGCTATACCGTGATTTCCCGTAAGCGGCATGGGGTAACAGCTTGGGAGTACATGATTCCAACGGCTAACAAGGATCAGAAGGCGGCGTAGATATGGCATTACGAGCGGTTCCAGAGCATCCGAAGTTCTTCGCGCTGAAGGATGCATTACATATCCGCAAGTATCACGCTCTGGGCATTCTGGAGGCGTTATGGCACTTCGCAGGGAAGTTCGCACCTCGTGGCAACGTAGGAAAGTTCAAAGACTCCGAAATAGAAGGTTGGCTCGAATGGGATGGGGAGCGCGGAGCATTGGTCGCCGCTCTCACAGATGTTGGATGGCTTGATAAGTCCGAAGAGCATCGCTTGGTTATTCATGATTGGCATGAGCATGCTGACCAGACTACTCGGAAGCAACTTGGCCGGACAAAGACTGCATTTGTCTCAGACATGTCTGGACAAGTCTCGGACGTGTCGGGACAAAACGGGAAAGTTTCAGGACCCCCAGAGCCTGTGCCTGTGCCTGTGCCTGTGCCTGACCCAGAGCCAGTACCAGCGCCAAAGACTCTTGCGTCCACCGCTATCGCGGTTCCCGCAGCACGCGGCAAGCTGGTTTGCACTTTGCCATTGAACACCGGAGATCACGAAGTCTTCGAAGCGAGCGTTCAGGAGTGGATTGCTTTGTACCCCGCAGTGGACATTCGGCAGGAACTCCGCACGATGAAGGGCTGGCTGCTGGGAAGCCCACAGAGGCGCAAGACGAAGAGCGGGATCGGGAAGTTTATCAACGCATGGTTTGCACGAGCACAGAACGAATCTAGACCGGGAGTAGGAAATGGAACAATCAATCGCAATCACGGAAAAACGGGCGGGAACCTTGATGCAGCAGCACAAGCCATCGCCTTCCTCGAAGCGCGAGATCGTACTGGCGCTGACGAAGTTCGCGGAGCGCAGACAGGCGCAGGTGAATGGATCGACCCTGGCGACGTTCGCGGAGGACCTGGAGCACTTCTCATTGATGGACATCGAAGCGGGATTGAAGGCGATATCCTCTCGCCGCCGCGCTGAAGGGGAGACGGCCTTCCCTGAGATTCAGGCGATTGTGGAAGAGTGCCAAGCAGCCTCGCGCAGTCGCCGCATCGCCGCTGAGCGCGAGCGACGTATGGCAGATGAGGCCGCAGAACGCCGGCGCCGGGAGACGCACCCTGAAGACTACATCGCGGACGACGAAATCAAGGCAATGGCGGAAAAGCTATCGGCAAAGATTGGATTCGAGCAGCCGAAGGAGATAGAAATTCGCGAGCCTGCGATGCTTGCCTGCCCACACTGCTCGAAGGCTTTACCTGTATCCCCAAACATCCGCTTCTGGACCGCAGAAGAACTCAGAACCCACGCCGACACTTTAGACGAGTTGCAGCGTATGGCAGATAAGAACAGGGTGAGCCAGTGAAACCTTACTACGAAGAAGCGGGGATAACGATTTATCACGGGGACTGCAGGGAGATTCTGCCCGCCGCAATCGCTTCTCTGGATTTACCTTCTTGCATCATCGCTGACCCTCCTTACGGCGTCGGTAAGGACTATGGAGAAGGATCGAAAGACGATCTGGCAACATTTCAATGGGCTGTAGAACTGGTGGCGGATGCAGGCCTCCCTGCAAGCGTCCATATGTCGGTAAGTCGCCTTTATGACCTTCCACGTCGGCCCCAGTGGACCGCAGTCTGGAATAAACCGCTGGGAATGTCGGGACTGATAGCTTATCCAATTTATCCGCACTGGGAGCCAATAGCTTTTTACAACATCAAGGGCGACTATGCGGGAAACAATGGCCACCGATCGGATGTTTATGAGTTCATGCCCATACGTGCGGACAAAGAAGGCCACCCTACACCTAAGCCCGAAGGACTAGCTGCAGAACTGATCCGGTTCTTCAACACCTATGTAGTTATCGACCCATTTTCGGGAAGCGGAACTACTCTCGTGGCTGCGAAAAACTTGAGATATTCCGCGGTAGGTATAGAGATCGAGGAAAAATATTGCGAGATAGCAGCTAACCGTCTACGGCAGTCAGTGTTGAACTTCGAAGGTGTTGCATGAGACCACGAAAGCAAATCCTCCTAGTCTGCTGCGATGAGTTCCGCTCTTCCGAACTGCGGCTGGTCATGGAAACAAGAATGCCTGCGAAAGTAACTATCGCATCCGGCATTGGCATAGTGACAGCAGTAAAGGCTCAAGACTTCCACTGTGCAGTACTAACTCACTCCGACAAAGAGGTAATTGATTTCCTACGCAGAAAGGAAGTACCTACTTTGGAGATTGGATCTGGAGTTAGCTATGCGGATCGTATGGTGAGCGGAAGCATGATGGAGATTTTAGAGGCGGTAAAGATCATGTGTACAAGAAAGCGCGGGCCGAAAGTGAGGAAAGCGGCATGAGTGAAAAGGATATGGATGTGTGCATTGAATCGCGTGGATTACCGGACGGACGTGGTGGGCTGTACCTAAACGGAGAACTGATACGAATCTTCGATACCGAGGCTGAGAGTGATAGTGCCGGACTCGCTGCGATTAGACACATGATCGTGGATGGTGTGGCCGAACAAACAGGGCAAGCCTACAAAGATGACAAGCCGATAGACCTTTTTGATATGAGGGTGCGATGAATAATAACTACGCACTCGGCAGACTACCCGCAGGCCACATGAATAAAACCGAGGCCGCTTATGCTTCTCAACTCGAACTACGTAAAAGGGTCGGTGAATTGCAGTGGTATTTGTTCGAGGGAATCAAATTGAGGCTCGCCGATCTTACTTTCTACAGCCCTGATTTTATCGTCATGAATTCTGAGGGCTTGATTGAATGCCATGAGGTAAAAGGCTTCTGGCAAGATGATGCACGAGTGAAGATCAAAATGGCCGCGAGCCTGTTCCCTTTCAAGTTCATTGCGATCAAAAAGGTCAAAGGTGGATGGGAAGAGGAGGCATTTTAGATGAGCGAACAGAAGGACTACGAACGCTACCTAAAGGGTGAGTATTATCCTGGTGCACCGAAAACACAATGGCGGCTCGACTTCGAGGCCTACATGGCGGCCAAGGCCGTAGCCCCCGCGAAGATTAGCAAAGTAGTTGCGAAGCCTGCCCGCAAGCGTTCAGTAGTGAAAGAATCTACGCGCAGGAAGTGCACAGAGCCCGGATGCAAAGCACTTCTTTACTCGAACAGCACTTATGACAAGTGCCGAAAACATGCAACGAAGTTACGGATGGCGAAGCAGAACGAACGACGAAGGCGGCAGCGGATGGAAGCGAAGGTGGCCGCATGATTGCAGGTAAATATCAACAGTTGCTGGACCGGTGCACAGGTAAAGTTCCGAGGCCTCATTTGAAGCCCAAGCCCCTCACTAGAATTGAGAAACAGCACCTAGAAGCATTGGATTCAATTCAAGATCAGTATCACAACTTCTTTGAGAAGCAAGAGAGGAACTGAGATGGCCCCACGATATACCAAAGAACATAAAGACATGGCATTAGAACAAGAACAACCGCTGTTTACGCTTGACCTCTGGTACAGCAAGACAGGCCGCAGAACCACCATACAAGGGGTTTCCGAAGCTGCACTGGAAGAAGCTATTAGGGCCGCACTTTGTGCCGCTCGCAAGCAGTAATTCATTTTCTATCTAACGACCAAGAGAGGTGAAGGGGAATGAGCGAACAGAAAATACTTGAGGATGCCGTAGAGGAAACAAAGAAGGCTTATGATCTGGCTTCTGAAAACCTTCGGCTATACATGATCACAAATAGTGGATTCTCGATGGGTGACAAGGTTGAGTATGGATATCCTAGACGCCGAAAGATGGGGATAGTAGTGGGTTTTAGGAGCAGTTGGGAAGGATTCAAACAAATTCCTATCATCGCTAAGTTAAATAAAGATGGATCTACCCACGCTACCCAAAGGGATAGATACCCTGAAAACCCTGTCAAAGTTTAGTTTGATCTCTCACCACCACAGAAAGGAAGAGACATGGACAATTGGGATAAGAAAGTAAATGAGATTCTCAACCGAACTCGCCATGGCGTACAGCTCTGCGATCTGATGGGTGAAGATGCTGACACGATGGAAACACTGAAGGCCAATGGTTTCCCGCCGGATGTTATCGAAGACATGTTAGCTGGAGGTGCCGAGTGAATAGCGCAGAAGGAACGGAGAGAGTTATGGAACCCACGAAAGGCCCGTGGCATTACCAGGAAGATAGTGATGCCTACACGCACATCATTCGTGGGTCGAAGGGTGAATTCATCGGTTCAGCACCTCAAGGGACAAACGGTGAATGTGAGGCCAATGCACGCATTATGGCGGCATCTCCTGAACTACTGGAGGCGTTGAAGAAAATAATGGAGATGCGTGACAGGTGTTACATCCCAAACGACGGTGACTGGTGGGACAAAATGGCTAATTCGGCCATCGCCAAAGCTGAGGCTAAATCATGACTAAAGAGCAGGCAGAGGGAGTGGAACAGTGAGCACAATCGTGACGTTCGAAGAGGTTGAAGGCATCAGGTGCCCTAAGTGTGCAAGTGGCCCCGGTTGCAAGTGTTGGGTGATGTCCGGAAGAGTAATCACCAGCAAAACGAAACTGTACCCGCACATTGAACGAGCAATCTCCTACTTAGACAGCACGGAACAGAGGCAGGCGTGACGAAATCGAGTGAGGGACCTATGAGAACAACTGATGGATTGAGGAAGTCTGCAAAGGATCGTACTGGCATGGGCGGTCGATGGCCTAAACCTACTAGAGAACAACTTGGCTACGCTGCCGAATCTATCCCAGCCCCACAGGAGCGCAATTCAGATTACGACGTTCTGATGGCAGCGTATCCCGATGCTCGTATTTGGGAACATGCTCCTGGTGATTGGCAGGTTGCCGCTGGATCTCCGGGAGAAATCAAGACCTATGGCCACAAAACAGCCAGCGATGCCATATCAACAGCAGCAAAGAGAATTAGGGCCATGCAGTCAGTTGCTCCTCTCCCAGCCGTAGAGGGGAAAGAGAAGTGTGAGTGCGGGCATGATAGGAACGCCCACTATAACGGACGCCTTTCATGTGTTCATGGGTCAAAAGAATGGTGCGATTGCGAAAACTTTCGCGCCGAGCCGAAGCCCACTCCATCTACTCCATCACCAAAGGAGCAGGAAGCGCCAATTGCCGGAGTTTTAAGCCATGAGGAGCATCGCCGCGCTTGTATGTTCAACTTGCCAGCCCATGTGTTTGGTTCATCCCCCAAGCCCGTTGCCGAGCACACACCATCTACCGATGAAAATAGTGCTAGTTGGATTGTTTCAGTCACTGCCTCTCATCCTGATTACCTGAAGCAATTCGAGGCTGACCTTCCCGGGGAGAGAAGCTACGGAGCGAATCGCATTTCGGTGTGTAGGTTGCCCCAGCCTGACTCATCCTCTATCAGCACTGAACAGACGTTTTCTAGCCTAGAAATCGATGAGCTTTGCTGTGAGTGGGGATCGCCTGAATACGTGATGACTGATGACGGCGAGGCTTGGTACTGGAGGTTTTCTGGACATGACTTGCCTGTTGCCGACAACCTTTCCGAGTTATTCAAGGCTGCGCAGCAATTAGCGAAAGGAAAATTATGAGCCACGAATTCAGGCCATATGGACCGCAACCTAAATGGTGCCGAATGTGCGGAGAGTTACAGGAAAACCTCATACACGGTGAGAGAGAAGCGGTGGAAGAGAAAGCGCAGAGACCAAAGTCCCACGTTTTACAAGGACTGGATTGGGGTAAAAGTTTCTATTACGTCCACGAGGCGAACGCCTTCATTGAATCACTCGAAACCGAACTTCGCGAGACAAAAAGGGCCTTAGAACTGTTGAATGCAGCTAAAGCCTCTGAACTGAAGAAAGAGATGGAGGGGTGAGATGGGAAATGATTACGTCAGGGAGATAGGGAAACTGAAACTTGAACTTCGGATTGCACAATTGTCAAGCAAGAAATTGTGGTTCACGTATTCAGTACCCGAAGAATTTATCCGCAACCGCACACGTTCTGCATACGACGCCGGTTATGAAGCAGGTTGGCGGGGTTGGGAATACATGAATGGGTATTCTAGACCACACTTTCAGCAAGCATATCGCTACGGATATTCAGATGCAAAGAGCGCCGTTCACGAAGCTGCACAAAAGGTTGGAGGCAAAGGATGAGCGAACTACCCGAGGTTGAACTGCCAGAACTTCCACAAAGCGTGATTATGCGGATGCGGAACAATAACAAGAGCGGTCACTATCTGGAGGCTACGCAGGAAGCCCTATATGGTCGCGAACGCCAACTCAAGGCCGCACTAGCAGAGTTGGAGCGGTTGAAGGCTGAATTGAACGCGATGACTATCGATCGCGATCTCTGGCAGAGTGACCACAATGAGGATTGCCCGAATGCGGCTATGGTGACCTCCCTCCGTGCATCAGTAGGTGGGGAGAAGCTAGAAGATGCTTGGAAGCGTGGCGTTCAGCATGGTATCGATATGGCTATTGGCGATATAGAGGATGAAAGCAACGCCGATTTACTTGAATTTGTGGTTTCTGTGCGAGCCAATCTAGCGTTTCTGTCACACTATATCCCACCCTACGTTGCCCCACCCTCACTACCTAATGAGAAGGAGTAAGACGATGCCCCTAGAAATTGAATGCACTGTTACCAATGTTGACGGCACGAGGTGCGGCCTGACCGAACCTCACAAACTGCACAAATTCACGATTGCGCCGCCGGACGAATTCTTTGAAGAAGAAGAGAACGATCATATGGGCGAAGTGCAGTTTGACGAGTATGCAGTGGATACCGAGGCCCAGCCATGACCCCACAAACGCGAGCACTGATTGAAGCAGCAGAAGAGGCGAAGCAGATCCTCAATGACGCCGGAAACTCCAACTATTCCGAATCCATCATGGAGGCGATGAATGTCCTCGCGGCTGCTATTGCCTCCGCTAAAGCAGCAGAAGAGGAAGCAGAGGATGAGGTAACAACACTGAAGGTTGAGAATGACCGCTTGCAAACATCGAATGCGGCACTACGTCGAAGGCTGGAAGGTATTGCTGATCAATATGCGGTGGACTGCTTATGAGAATCCTCCTTCTTTTATTCGCTGGACACGCGCTCTGTGATTACCCGCTCCAAGGAGATTTTCTAGCCAAGGGAAAGAACATCAACACGCCAATACCTGGCATGGCGTGGCAACAGTTGATGCTCGCGCACTGTCTGATTCACTGCGGAATGGTTCTACTCATCACCGGCAGCGTATGGATGGCTCTTGCGGAACTTGTCGTTCACTACATCACGGACGTTGCCAAGTGTGACGGTTATATCGATTTCAACACGGATCAAGGGATTCATTACGGCTGCAAGGTTCTCTGGGCTGTACTTGCAGCATTTCCGTTATCGAGGTAAGGGAGAAGGAGGGGGTATGAACCAAGCACAAAAACTGAATCGTGCGCTTGATCTATTGGGAGAGATCATGAGTCAGCCATTTTTCAGCGATGCCCTTTGGGACTATAAGGAACTCCGCCGATGGAAGAGAAAAGCGGAGAGGCTTCTTGAATCTGAGGGAAGAATTAGCAGTGAATCGGGGGATATAGATGGAAACTGAACTCAACCCGGGAATACGAGTCTTTCTGATTACAGGCATGAAGAAGAAGCCTACATACATCCAGCAGGTCTGCACCACATACTGCATAGATGGCCGCTGGTACTGGGCTGACGGCACTGCACTCGATGGGAGTGCTATGAGGTGGGAGGCGCGTGGTGAGAAGCAGTAGAAGGCGGGATCTGACCGGCAAGAGAATGAAGCCTCTCCTGGTGACAATAGAAGAGAGTGTGCACGAGGATCTGAAGAAGATCGCCGGCCCCTATTCCTATGGTTACACGGTCGAGCAGCTCATTGAACGGGAAGTCAGGCGCCGAAAAAAGCGTGAGGAAAAGGCTAACGCTATAACTAAGCCGAATTAGCTTTAATTTTCAGGCAACACGTGGGATAGTCTAGGTGGCCCTCCCCGAACTGCTGATGCCGACACAGCATCCTGTCTGGCTCCCATATCACCAATAGCTTCGCATTCCCAAAAATGACAACTAATCGCCGCATATGGCATGAAACCTATCAATGTTGGTGGAAGCGTAGCCGCGCCGAGCGTGCTATGTATAACTGCGCTGCGACTTGGGTTGATGAGGGCGTTAGCATTCGCAATCTGACCCTCCCAGAGTCAATTGCGGCCCGCAATGAGCAGGCGAGACTTCGCGAACCGCTGGAATTTGCTGAAATCCACGGTTTGAGGTTCGATCCTCCGGCCTCTGGTGTGTCAGCAACCCGGCGCGAAGGAAAGCTTCTGTGGGCAGCCCATGATTTCGTAATGAATGGCGCATCAGTAGCAGCGTGAGAACCCTGGCATGGTTCATTTTGGTCATTGCTGTGCTGCTGGTAGCTAGTTGGTGGATGGATAGACCTTAGATTTCGAAGGGCGTAGCTCAAGTAGAGCAGCGATCCGAGTAGAAGGATGTTGTGGTGCCAGCATCCGGGAGAGCAGGTTGTCGGTGTCGAACCCGACCGCGCTTCGGGAAGCACCAGTTAGCCGAAATAGCTAAGTGGATGGATAGGTAGGCGAGAGGTCGATGTAAAACGCAGTAAACGCTAGATCGGAGGTGATCCCATCTCTTCGAATCAAAGACATTCATTTGGGTGCTGAGCGCCGCCCCTGATCATAGCCTCGGCTGATCTCAACCCCGCGCTCAAACTTTGGAGGCTTATGGCCGATACTCAGACATTTAAGGACGTCGATGCAGCTAAGTGGGTCCGCATCAAGAGCCAGATTAAGGACAAGGCTGGCATTGAGATCGCCGCTGATTCAGGGATTGCCTCAGAAAAGGGTGTGAAGCTGGCGTGGGGATATAACGCGGCTGACTCAACGCTTTCTGTGACGCTGGTTTCGCGGGCTTTCTATGACCCCAAGGCCGAAGTAATTGACGCTGACATTGCCCAATGGATTGCAAGCGCATGAGAACGGCTAAGGTCTCAGCACCGCCGCCCCCGCCGAAGGTTCCCTGGTATTCAAAGCTTGTGGCTGCGGTCGGGAATGCGATTGGGCAGGCTAAGTTTGGAGGCCAATCGTGAACGATCATAAACAGCTCATTGCCTTCTCTCTTGTCGTGGTTGGTCTCATCTTTACCTTCGTGGCAGGCTGGTATCACTTCTCTGAACTATCGACGTGCGCTGTAGGTGTAACCGGCGCCGGATGTGGCATGCTCAAAGGCTCTGATTCTAACACTGTGACCAATGGCGGTACGGTAGCCGTCAACGCCGACCCTACGGTATGAAGTGGCCATGGAGTAAGCACTATGACCACGACGCAGAGCGTGAGAAGTTCCTGAATTCAATCCCCAAGATCGTATCCTCTACGGAGAAACCAATGGCAAACATTTTCACGACAATCATGAGTTGGATCGGCAAAGAAGAGAAAGTCATCTACGCCGATATCGTCAAGTACGCTCCCCCGGCCGCAAAACTGGCTGAACTCCTGTTCCCTTCTGAAGCCGCTGCGATCGCTGCCGGCGAGTCTGCAGCTTTGGATGTGACCAATCTGATTCAGAATGCAGTGCTGATGGTTGAGCAGAAGTACGCCGCTTCCGGCGTAGCAAAGGGAACCGGCGTGCAGAAAGCCGCAGAAGTCCTCACCCTGGCTGGGCAAGCGGTAACGGCTCTCCTCGCAAAGCTTAACATCACGGCCACCTCTGAATACATCAGCGGCCTCATCTCAGCGGTGGTTGGGGTCCTCAATGTCCAGCAAGTCACCGTTCCTGCGGCGGCCTAAGTGGTAGTCCAAGACCCTAACCCAATCGCCCAAGCTTGGAACGCTGTCAGCCCTCACATAACCGGTGGCAGCCTCGGCATTATGGGAACCATCATTCTCTGCACCCGATGGATTATCCGAGTTGCTAAGCCTTTGGTGCAGTGGGCCTCAGTCTTCCGCATCGAGCACGACATTCTTTGGGAAGACTTCAATGAGCGCACCGGTGGGCCATTTCGAAGACCGGTTACAGCAGGTCGCGGTGGCTACACTGGGCGCGAGCATCCAGTTGCTGAAGTTAGGAAAGAAGCGAAGTAAGGGAGATCTCATGTTCCACCACCATCACCATTTATTCATCGCTGCGCTCATCACGATTGCTCTGGTATCCACTGTCATCGTTACCAGATCGGGAAAGCACCAATCGACTGGCTACCCTGCATTCTCGAGCCAAGGCAACGGGCCTGTAGTGTTTACGGTGAAGTAGGAGGCATTTCATGTTCACCATAGCCGACATGTACTGGGCTGAATTACTCGCTTTCATTATTGGCTGGTGCGGGGCTGGAATACCGCTCTTTATATTGCTGGCTCGAAGCAAGAGGCATTCCGCATGGCAAGGTTCCCAGATCGCTCTCTTGCTGGAAGGGCCTAAGCGTGACTCGCGTGGAAGGTTTGTGGAGTAAATGGCAGAACCTGCTATCAAGAAAGAAAACAGGAAAAAGTCCCTCCCCAAAGAGGCTGAGCCTTATAAGTTCAAGCCTGGGCAGTCCGGAAACCCTTCAGGTAGGCCGAAAAAGAAGCCAATTACTGAGTTATTTGAGCGGATCATGAGCAATCCTGAGCTTGTGGCCAAGTTCGAGGCATCGATTGCCAACTCGATTATGAAGGGTGGCATGGCTGGCGTGATGTACGTGAAAGAGGCTGCCGACCGCATTGAGGGCAAGGTAACGCAGCCGATTGAGGCTGATATCTCTGTGAATCTGGCCGATGCGATTGCAGAGGCTAGGAAGAGGGCTGGACGATGATGGATATGGAAGAGGTTGAACTGTTAAGCATGATTCTAAAGGCTGATACGCGGGAAGATTTGGACAAGGCTAAGGAAGCTATAGCCACATGGCGCGAAAAGAATGGAATCCCTAAAGTATTGGTGAATTAGCGGTGAAGGGGGGCTGGACGATGAATTGGATTCGATGCAGACTCCGCCGTTGGCTTGGAATTGACAATCATGCAGTAGCCATTGATGCGATTTCGGCGCGGCTGTGTGATGTTCAGCAGCATCCAGCATTGAGCATTCCTTCATTGCCAGGCTTCGAGTAAATGAAGGGTGGTCTAGCCGCTGAAGAGTTAGAACTAGCTCAGGATATTGGAAGCTACAGCCTCGATCCTGTTGGGTTCATGCGGTATGCCTTCCCTTGGGAGAGTGAGAAGCTTCCGGCACCGGGTCCGCGTACTTGGCAGAACAATATCAATGAGTTGGTAAGATCTCATTTCTCTAACCCGGACACTCGGTTTCAGCCGCTTCAGATTGCCGTAGCCTCTGGGCATGGTATTGGCAAGAGCGCAGAGATTGGGATGCTCATTGATTGGGCCATGAGCACCTGTGAAGACTGCAAAGTTGTAGTCACAGCAGGCACAGGTACGCAGCTTGCAACAAAGACTGCCCCAGAAGTTCAGAAGTGGTTTCGGCTTGGCCTGAATACGCATTGGTGGGATATCAATGCCACCTCAATACGGGTCAAAGATCCTAACCATCAAGCGGGATGGCGGGCAGACTTTATTACCTGGTCAGTGCAGAAGACGGAAGGATTTGCTGGTCTTCACAATCAAGGTAAACGCATCGTCATTATCTTTGACGAAGCCAGCTCGATTGACGACATTATCTGGGAAGTCGCTGAAGGCGTTCTGAGCGACGAGAATACAGAAATTATCTGGATAGCCTTTGGAAACCCTACAAGGAACACTGGTGAGTTTTACAAGGCAATTACCGGCGCAAACCGCTGGCATAAGTTCCAGATTGACTCGCGGACGGTAGAGGGAACGAATAAAAATCTACTTGATGCGCAGATAAAAGAATGGGGCGAGGACAGTGACCGAGCAAGAGTTCGTATACGGGGAGAGTTTCCGCGTGGTGGCAGTACGCAATTCATCGGGGGAGATATTGTGGCCGCCGCCCGCAAACGAGTTGTCGAAGGCTATAAGACCATGCCCATCATCCTCGGCATTGACGTTGCCCGCTTCGGAGACAACCGCTCAGTAATCTTCAAGCGGCAAGGGCGCAAGGCTGAATTCTGCGGAAGCAAGTCGCAAGCAGTGTTCTATGGCATGGATACGCAGGTTCTTGGTGGGCGCGTACAGGAAGCCATTGACCGCGAGCAGCCCGATGCAGTTGTGATTGATGGCGATGGGATTGGCGGAGCGGTAGTAGATTTCTTAGTGGCTCGTGGTTATGGAAAGCGTACATGGCCTGACGGTCGCAAGATGGTGCTGGTGGAGTTTCATGGCGGCGCGGCATCAAGTGATCCGCACAAGTATTTCAATAAGCGGGCTGAGGTATGGGGTGACGGACGAGATTGGCTAGAGGGTGGCCAAATACCCGATGACCCTGAGATGGATACGGATCTAACAAACCCAGATTATGGATACCACCCGAAAACGGGAGCCATGATGCTGGAGACAAAAGATGAGATGCGGTCTCGCGGCGTAGACTCGCCCGACCTTGGAGACGCATGGGCGATGACATTCGGAGTCAAAGTTGCACCACCTAAGCCTAAACCGCAAGGGCCACCACAAAGAGGAAGCGCATGGAGCTGATATGAAAAAGCCTTACTTATTCATGAGAAACGGAAAATGGATGGCTGAATACTGCTACACGATCACTTCCGGAGAAAGTTTGGTTCCAACTCGCTTCAGTCTTGTCGGTCTTATTGAGTGCCTTCAAATTCTTTTCAAGTATGGAAAGTTGGAGTGGTTATGAAGCTAAACGCAGCAGCACGCAAGAAGATACCGGCAAGCAAGTTCGGCGAGCCTGGACAGCGCAAATATCCGATGCCGGATAAGAGCCATGCGGCCAATGCAAAGGCTCGCGCAACGCAGCAGGTCAAGGCTGGCAAGCTCAGTTCGTCGGCGGCCTCTCGTATTCGAGCCAAAGCAAACCGCATTTTGGGGGAGAAATGAACCTTCACGAAGTGATGGATGTAAATTCGAAGACCCTGCCAAAGAGCAAGTCAATGCCAGCCAAGATGGTGTCGATGGAATACAAGCCTGCCGAGAATGGCGGCCATGTATTGACGCATCGCATGGAGAGCGAAGATGGGCGCTACCACGAGCCGGAAGTGCATGTGTTTGGTAAAGGTGAGGGGAAGAAGCTGCTGGCCCACTTCGCGGAGCATGCTGGCGTTAATCCTGATCCTGATTCTGCGGCTGGAACGGCGACCTAATGAGCGAATTCAGCGAGCGATGGAGCAATTTGAGTAAGTCTCAGCGGCGCAAGGTAGTCAACGATATGCGCGAGAAAGCAGCCGAGGGCTTGAGTTTAGGACTCCGCTTGCGTCTGACTTCGGGCCAACTCAAGGCCGCAGCTAAGACACGCGTGGACATGGCAATTAGGCAGGCTAAAACCGCATGATTCTGGATGAGCGCCGCCAAGTAGAGAACTTCGCCATAGTCTGCCCATTGGCGCACATCGAAGATGCCGATATGTTGGCCTTCCTTGCCTCGCTGATCCAGGACCATGACCATCTCCGCGAGAAGCTTCTTACTGAGCCAGACAAGCGCAAGCGGTCGGAGAAGCTTGAGGCCATGCGACCTCACCTGAAGTTCAAGGCGAGCCCACTGCATGTTTACGAGATGGCCGAAGTCGCTCGTTCATGCGGGGCACAACCGATTTACGAAGAGCAGGCGCAGGCAGAGCGCAATCGCGTTTGGATGCCTGAGAGCCGCATACATGAGGTTAGAGAATGAACTTGAATCTGCCTATCTACGATGTGAGCAAAGCAGAGGGAAAGCAACTATCAAACTGCCATGATTGCCCTCATCGGGAGGAGATTAAGCTTCCCGCCTATATCTCCGACGGCAGGGAATATCCAGAACATCTTTGCCACAACAACCGATCCAGAATTTGCCGAGGTATCGTAGATGCCCTATAAGTCGAAGGCTCAAGAAAGATTCTTCAATGCCAATAAGCCGGAACTTGAGGCCAAAGGTGTTGATGTAGACGAGTTCAATGCTGCGTCGAAGGGCAAGAAACTGCCCCACAAGCTGAAGGGCGAGGCGCACAGCTATGACCATTCCCGTCCGAAGAAGCCAGTGGTTTCGAGGTACAGCAAGTGAGGATTCGCCGGATTTACGATCTATCGCATAATCGCCACTATTGGATGCTGGTATGGGGATTCATGGGGCGTGCTGGCCATTCTGATTGTTTCACTAAGTTTCTGCGGCTGATGCCAGCAAGGGTGAAAGCTTAGTGGATTCTCAGCCGGTTCGTGATGATGAATCGAGAGGCAGCGGGAATAATGACGAGCTCTTGCGGGAAATCCGCGAGGACTTCACCTATTTTCGCGATTTCTGGTCCGATAACCATGATGAGTGGAAGACTGACCTAAGATATGTCTCTGGCGATCCGTGGGATGCTGATGCTCGGATGGAGCGTGAAGACAACAACCGTCCTGTCCTGTCGCCGGATGAGTTAGGGCAGTATCTCAATGCCACGATCAATAATCTGCGGCAGAACAAACGAGCTATCAAGGTCAATCCCACCGGTTCGGGCGCAAGCGATGCAGATGCCGAGAAGCGTTCTGCCATTATCAAGGGGATTGAATATAAGTCGAACGCTCAGAGCGCTTATACGAATGCCTTTGAGAATGCAATCAACTGTGGCATGGGGTTCTTTCGGGTAACTACCAAGATTATCTCGAAGGAAAACGAAGTTACTCCTTGGATCAAGATCATCGAGAACCCGCTATCAGTTCTTCTAGATCCGAACGCTAAAGAAGCTGATTTCTGTGATCAGAAGCGCTGCTTTGTAATGGATGTAATGCGCAAGCGGGATTTCGCGAAGAAATATCCGAATGCCGAGAAGCGGAGTTTTGAGGCTGAGGATGTAAAAGCGGCACCGGATTGGTTCCAGGCAGAAAATATCCTGGTGGCCGAGTATTGGCGCATCGATGATTACGATGAGAACGGTGAAGGCGGAAAGGTTACGCAGTACGTGACCAACGGACTGGAGATTTTAGAGACAAACGAGTGGCCCGGGTCTTGGATACCAATCATCCCTGTCACCGGTAAAAAGATGCTGGTTCCTCGCGGCAGCGAGATCAAGATCATGTACGCCTCAATGATTCGGTTGGCGCGTGGGCCGCAGAAGATGCTTGCCTATATCGCTTCGCAAGAGGCTGAAGAGTTCGGTATGTCTCCCCGAGCTCCGTTTGTGGGTTATGTCGGTCAGTTTGAGACGGACGCGGATGCGTGGGCTACTGCGAATAAGGTTCCAAGGTCATTTCTTCAAATTGATCCGATGGTGGACGGCGCGACGAATCAGGTTCTACCGCTGCCAAGCCGCCCGCAGTTCACGCCGAATGCTCAGGCGTATGAGATCAGTAAGGAGAGCTGGCGCAGATCAATTCAGGCGTCTATGGGGATTACCCCTCTTCCCACTGCAGCGCAGCGGCAGAATGAGAAGTCTGGGGTAGCTCTGGATAAGATTCAGTCGCAACAGGCGATTGGCTCATTCCATTTCACGGATAACTTTGACCGCGCTATTGAGAATGCCGGTCGTCAGATCAATGAGTTGATTACCAAAGTTATGGATACTCCGCGTCAGGTTGGCGTGAGGAATCCCGACGACTCGCATAGTTTGATGCCGATTGCCCCTAAGGGACAGATGCCTCCGCAGCAACAGGGCGATCAGCCTGTTGCGGCAGATGCAGCCTTTGACCCAACCAAGGGCGATTTCGATGTGACCATTTCAACGGGCATGTCGTATCAGTCACAGCGGGCAGAGGCAAGCGACTTTGTTGACACCTTGTTGGGAGAATTGCCGAATCTGCCGATTCCCCCGCAGGCAAAAGCTACTTTGCTGGCCAAGGCGATCACCCTGAAAGATATTGGCCCGATTGGCGATGAAATGGCCAAGATTATCGATCCGCAAGGCGATGGGGATCCAGTTCCTCCACAGGCGAAGCAGATGATCGCCCATCTTCAACAGCAGTTGCAGGAGACGGGGCAGGCTGCGCAGCAATTGGCGCAGGAGAAGCAGGGCAAGATGTGGGAGACGCAAGGCAAGCTTCAGCAGATTGCCGCGCAGTCTCAGGCTGATATGGCGTTGGAAGATAAGAAGCTTCTGGCTCAGATCACCATCGCTGAGATCAACACCAAGGCGCAGAACGCAGCCGACCGCGAAGCAGACCGCCGTGAGCTTGAAGCACAGTTCCACGATCAGGCGCACGATGTTGCCTTGCAGGTACAAGGCGCTCAACAGGCGCAACAAGCTCAGGAGCAGGCTGCACAGAACCAGTCGGCCCAGAGTGCTCAAGATGCCTCTCAGCAGCAAGCGCAGCCATCCGCTCCTGCACAAGTTTCGTAATATCTCGCTGGCCCAGCGTAAGGGCACAAAGGAAAACCCATGAGTGAAGCAGCAGCGGTCGTAGCGGAGTCGCAACCCGCAGTGGAAGTGCCGGCAATGGATGTTAGCCGCGGGCCTTTGGTGGATATCACCGCCGAACAACGCGCAGAGTTTCGCAAGACGGGCGAACTGCCCAAGCCGAAAACCGAGGAAGCGGCAGCCTCATCCGAGCCAAAGCCTGAAGAGGGCGAGGCGAAACCCGCAGGCGACTCGGAACCGCCAAAGAAGACGCAGGAGAATACCGACCGCAAGTCCAAAGCGAAGACCGCAGAAGATCGCATCGCTGAGCTTGAGGCCACCATTGAGAAGATCCGCAAGGGTGCTGGAAAAGAGACGCCAAAGGTGGAATCGTCGCCCACCAAGCCAGAACCTAAACCAGCTCAGCAAAGCCCTGAGAAAGAACCTACTCCAGAAGACCAAAATGCAGACGGGACTCCGAAATTCAAGACTTATGAGGAGTTTACGAAAGCTTTGGCTCGGTATGAAGCTCGGCAAGAACGAGCGGAGTGGCAGCAGCGGCAAGCTGAACAGGAAATGGTTGCGAGATCCCGATCAAAGGTGGAAGAGGCAAAGTCTCGGTATGGAAACTTCGATGAAGCAGTAGGACCGTTTGTTGATGCAATCGTCAACGATGCAGATGTTTCTCCAATCGTGAAACAGATGATCGACGACTCGGATATATTTGCCGATTTGGCTTATACCATTGGGAGCAATAAAGAAGACCTCGCGGCCTTCTCGAAGATGGCAAAAGAAAATCCTGGCAAAGCTATCCGCTATATTGCACTGACAGAAAGCCTTATTGCGGATGAACTCGGCAAGAAAACCGAATCGTCTAAGACCGAAGAACCTCCTGTGAAACCAAAAACTCAGGCTCCGAAACCACCCTCAGAGGCAGGTGGCCGCGCTGCGGCTCCTCCCGATAGTTTGGAAGCGGCTGCCAAGGCGAATGATTTCCGCTCATTCAAAGCGGAAGCCAATCGCAGAGCGATCGCAAAGCTGAAGAGCTAGCGATGAAAGGTTCTCATGGCAAATCAATTTCTCGACGCAAACTGGGTCTCGATGAAGATTCTGTGGATTTTGCAGAATGCTCTCGAAGTCGCCAGTTGCTTCAACACGGAATGGGAGTCGGAGTTCGGTAAGAACTTCCCTGTGGGCTCTTCTGTACAGGTCAAGCTTCCTCAGCGCTGGCTCGTGACCAATGGCCTGGGATATCAGCCTCAGGGCATCAATCGCCTGGCCACCACCATTAACCTCGATCAGGTCTTCGGCATCCACTTTGAATGGGACTCTTATGAGCGTCTCGTCAAGATGGAGCGTTCGCAGGAAGATCTTGAGGAAAACTACCTGAAGCCCGCCGCAGTCCAGTTGGCTCAGGAAGTGGACTCTCGCGCTGCCAAGTTCGCCTACCAGAATGCCTCGGGCGTAGTGGGTACTCTTGGCACCAACTCAACTACGGTCGATTTCGCTGCTGCTGCGGATGAATACCTGTACGAGAAGGCTTGCCCGAAAGGGACGCGTCATCTCATCGTGTCTGCTTCGCAGATGCGCAGCTATGTCGTTCCCAACGTCACGCAGTTCAATCCGGCACCGGAGATTTCCCGGATGTTTCGTTCGGGCGTTCTTGGTACGGCTGTGGGCTGGGAGTGGTATCGGTCGAACTCGCTCTATCGCCACACCATCGGGACCGCTGCCACTGGCGGCGTAACAGTGACGGGAGCGAATCAGTCCGGAAACATCCTCAGCGTGACGGGCACCAACGGGCAGACGTTCAAGCAGGGGGATAAGTTCTCCATCCTGAATGTGAACGGCGTCAATCCCAGCACGCGGCGAGTGATTTCATCTACCCAGACCTTCACGGTTCTGGCGGATGTGACGCTCACCGGTGGGACGGACACCATCAACATCTCTCCGGCAATCTATGGCCCCGGTTCGCAGTATCAGAATGTGGATGCTCTGCCAGCAGATGGCGCAGCTTTCACGATCTGGCCTGGCACTGCAAACCCCTCTGGAGTCTCGGGCACTGTTGGGCTCGGTCTCTCCAAGTTCGCTTTCGCGATGAGCGGCGGCAAGCTGGAAGTTCCCAAGGCTGTGGAGCGTGCAGAGCAGACTGAAGACCCGGATACGGGTATGGCGGTCCGCTTCGTACGTGCATGGGATCAGCGTGAGTCGAAGATGACGAATCGCTTCGATATGTGCCTCGGCTTTGGCAACCTCTACAACGATCAGGGCGCTGTCGCTCTGGCAGGAAAGTAGGCAATCATGGCATTCGGCGGACCGAATCAAACAGCAACTCCCTCTCCGGTGGTTGATTTCACTCCCCAAAAGAATTACTTGTCTTTTTCGGGGCTTATCAATCAATACATCGACCCCGTCACTTACTCCAACGCTGCTGGCAATACTTTGCTGGTATCGGATGTATTGGGTGGATTCATCACTCATACGGCAGCAGGCGGGGAGACGGACACCCTTCCTTCGGCAGCTTTGCTTGTTCCCCAGATTGAAGGGGCACAAGGCCCACTGCCTGGAATTGCACCTCCAACGACCGGAGCCGGAAGCAGCATTAAGTTCTTCCTGAAGGCTGGTGGAGCTGGCACAATCACCTTGGCTGTGGGCGCTGGCGGAACTCTCGTAGGATCAGGAGCAGTGGCGACGGGAAACATCAAGGAGTTTCTCTTGATTGTCACATCTACTGATCCAAGCAATCCGACCTATACCGTTTACAGTCTCGGAACTTCAACCTTCTAACCCCAAGGGGCGGTCAATATGACGCCCCTGATTTGCAGGAGAATCTATGCCGTTTGAAATCGACCAAGAGGCCCTCGAAAGCCCGAACATGAAGATTCTTGACATCAACCATCCGCCGGTGAAGTCTATCGCGTATCAGGCTTTCCCGAAGATGGTCTATCTCCATCCGAAAGACAAGACCAAAGAGCACCGTTACAAGGCAGTGAGCACGCCTGAAGAGTTTGAGGCTGCCGAGAAGCAGGGATGGAAGACGAAGCCGCATATCCCCGAAGCTGCGCCTGAAGACTTGAGCGATTTCGAGTCTGAAACTGCAGAAGAGAAGCGCGGCCCTGGTCGGCCAAAGAATGCCGCCTAAGTTTCCGGTGAAGGTTTACTACCCACAAGAGAAGGGCGAGCCGAAGGTTCTGTTTGCGAAGAATCAGGCAGAACTCGACGCACTTCTGCGTATTGGCTGGAAAGAGGAATAGATGCCCACTGCACCCAACTCGATTACAGTTCAGTCACTCGATATCATCACTGCGGCCATGCAGGAGATTGGAGCACTGGCCGCTGGGGAATCTCCGTCGAATGACGATCAGGCTTGGGTATTGCAGAAATTGCAGCGGCTAATCGACCGCTACAATGCTCGGGAAACGATGATCTACAACGTGAACTTTACGCTGTTCACATTGAATCCTCCGGCTGATCCGCTCGACCCGACAACCATCGGGCCCGGTGGAGATTTCGATACGAATCAACGCCCTGTCACTATTGAAAGCATTGGTTTGATTCTCGACAGTGGAACTCCGGGAGTTGAATTACCGCTGAACCGCCGAGACGATGACTGGTGGGCAAATAATCGGATCAAAGGCCTTACTTCGACCCTCCCCACCGATTATTACTACTCCCCGAACTGGCCTTTAGGCAGCATCTACTTTTGGCCGGTGCCTACAGCTTCGCATCAGGTTCGGCTTCAGACGAGGCAGGTACTGGGAGAATTTACCGCCTACAATGCAGCTTTTACAATGCCTCCAGCCTATTGGGACCTGATTGTCTATGAATTGGCGATCAGCATCGGTCCTGGATTCCAGCGTGAGGCTTCATCCTCCCTGATTGGATTGTGGAAGGCTGCAAACAAGGCAGTTCAGGTGAATAATATCTCTTCGCCCCGGCTCGCGAGCGATTCCCCAACGCAATCGAATGGCGGCGGACGGCCTGACTTCAACTTTCTGGACGGCCTGACTCGATGAAGTTCGGGTTTGTCGGCCCTTCGTATACGGCGAAGTCGAACAATGTCGCTGATGAGGAGTGTATTAACTGGTTTGCTGAAACCAATGAGACGCAAGGTGCTCAAACGCGGCGCTCTTACTTTGGGACGCCAGGTCTTGTGCTGTTCTCTGCTTCAGATGATGGCCCAGCGCGTGGGAGCTACGAGAATGGCGATCAGATGTATTCGGTCATTGCAGATACCCTTTATTCGGTGGCTGCAGATGGAACTAAGACGGCACTCGGTTCGATCGATAACGATGGATTTTCCGTTTCCATTGCATCCAGCAACATCCAACTGCTGATTGTTGGTGCTGGAAAGGCTTACTGCTTTACCTTTGCGACGAGTGCGTTAGTCGAAGTCACTTCGCAACTGGCAGGAAACCCCATTCAGTGCGGTTATTCTGATGGCTATTTCATCGTCATCTTTGAAGACAGCAATAAATTCCAGATATCGGCCATCCTCAATGGAACGACTTGGCCGGGAATCCAAGTCAATGCTGTTTCTGTCTTCCCAGAGAACATCGTCGCCATGGCTATTAGCCACCGCGAGCTTTGGATATTCGGCAGCCAGCACTCTCAGCCTTACCAGGATACGGGAACGCTGGAGATATTCGATGTGATCCCCGGGGCTTTGATTGATACCGGATGCGCTGCGACCTTCAGCCCTTGCCTAGTGGACAATACGATCTTCTGGATTAGCGAGGATGAGCGCGGCGCGCGGCAGGCGTGGAGAGCAAACGGGTATACGCCTCTCAGGATTTCGACTCATGCAGTGGAAACTTCCCTGTCATCCTATTCCACTGCTCAGATATCGCAGATTGTCAGCTATTCCTATCAGGATGGAGGGCATTTGTTTTGGGTGCTTTACATCCCCGGCACGGATTGCACATGGGTCTATGACGTTGCAGAAAGCCTTTGGCATAAGCGTGCCGAATGGTTCCCGCAGTCGGCAAAGTATGGCCCTCACCCGAGTTGGAACCATGTTTATGCCTTTGGGAAACATATTGTTGGCGATTGGGGTTCGGGCAATCTCTATGAGATGAACCTGAACTACTTCACCGACAATGGATCTTTGATTCGTCGGCTTCGACGCTCGCCCACGATCAATAATGAGCTTGAGCGAACCTTTCATGCTGAGTTGAAGGTTGATTTCAATGTCGGCAATGGGCCGCAGCCACCTTTGACTGACGGAGAAGGCAACCCGCGGCCTCCGCAGGCGATGCTTCGCTGGAGCAATAATTCAGGAAGTACCTGGTCGAATGAGCATGTTCGCGGCTGCGGGATGGCTGGAGAATACGACACGTTTGTGAGATGGCAGCGCCTCGGCTATGGACGGCGCCGAGTTTATGAGCTGGTCGTTTCTGATCCCATCCCTTGGGCAATTACTGATGCTTATTTGAGGCTTTCCTAATGGCCGGTCAACTCAAGCCAGCATCAACATTTATCCCTAGTCGCTCACCGATCGTAGATCCGAATGGGATGGCTACATGGTCCTTCATCCAGATTCTCATAGGGTGGGATACTAAACTCAATAACGGTCTAAATTCCACAGGCCAATTGATCGGCAACATCGACCCTGCTACTCGAGTCCTTCCAAGAACTGAAGGGCTTGGGATCACATTACAGAACATCAGCGATACGGGCGTCATGGAATCGGCTGGGCTCTTCTCTGCTACGACACTAGCTCAGGGCGCGGTCTTTATGCCAGCGGGGGCAGCAGACAATCACCTTGGCACGGCGGCGATAGAGCCAACCACAGCCTTTGATTCAGCCGGATCAGCGGCGGCGGCACAGGCCAATGCGGAAGCTTATGCGGATACGGTAGCAGGATCTGCGCAGTCGAATGCAGAAGCACACGCGGACGCAGTAGCGGCCACGGCACAGAGCAATGCAGAAGCGTTCGCGAGTAATGCTTCAAACATCGCATCAGGAACTTTGGCCACAGCTAGACTTGCTGGCTTGACTGCAACGGTTACTACCGCGGCGCTTACTGTAGGCGGCACACAGGGCTCGATGACCTTCACCAATGGCTTGCTCACAGCGCAGACACCAGCGACCTAGAAAGGGATTATGACGATTGAGGATGTAATCGAACGCGAGACGGGACAGCCTGTTGATGCAGCTACTTTGTTGCAGGATTTGCCAGTGGATTCCCTCGAATACCTTGACCTCATTCTGGCTGTAGAGCGCGAGACGGGAAAGAATCTTCCTGATGGAAGATTGGCAACGCTTACGACTGTAGGCGAGTTGATCCAGGAGCTTTCTTAATTGGTCACATTTCAGCAGGAAAAGTGGGCTGATTGCGTCGATGAAATGCGTCCAATCTGGCCTGAACATTGGGCATCCTTAGCGCTCAATCAAGATGAAATTTCGCTTGGAGTTGATGAGGCCAAATACGAACAAGGTGAAGCGTTGGGTTGCCTTCACGTTGTCACTGCTCGCGCTGATGGCTTGCTAGTGGGATATCACTACGGGATGCTTCTTAACCACTTGCATTACAAGGATGCGGGATTGATGTGCTACACGGACGTTTATTACCTAAAACCGGAATATCGCAAGGGTCCGATAGGGATCAAGTTTCTAGCCGCAGTCATGGCGAGCCTGAAAGCAGCCGGTGTCGTCAAGTTTTATATGAGCACGAAGATTCATAGCGATAACAGTCGTGTGCTTGAGTCATTAGGGATGAAGCCTTCAGACATAATTCTAACGAAGATGCTATGAGGAGAATCAATGGGAATTGGTAGCGGGACCGCAGCTTTAATCGGAGGCATTGCATCCGCAGGCGGCAGTGTCGCTTCTGGGCTTATTGGCGCCAATGGTGCCGAGAATGCTGCCGCTACCCAGGCTGCGGCTTCTCAAAAGGCATCGGATCTCGCTGGACAAGCGGGAGACAAAGCGCTTGGCATCCAGCAGGCAGCGGGAACTGCGGAACAATCTGAAATCGCTCCCTATACGGCCGCTGGAGCCGGTGGGCTCAATGCTCTGCAATATGGCCTCGGTACCGGAGGCACAGCGAATGGTTCAGGCGTGGGCCAAGGGTCATTGCTTACGCCCTATGGACAGACGTTTACCGCTCCTACTGGACTAACCGAACAAAACGACCCTGGCTATCAGGCGCGGCTTCAACTCGGGCAGGATGCGATTCAGCGATCGGCTGCGGCGGCGGGGGGAGTTGTAACAGGCGGTACGGCGCAGGCGCTCAACAACGAGGCGCAGGACTATGCTTCGAATGAATACGGAAATGTCTACAATCGCGCCCTGAACACCTACAACACAAACTACAACGCCTACAACACCAACCAGACGAACCAGTACAACAAGCTGGCGCAGTTGGCTGGGGCTGGACAGAATGCCGCTACCACAGCAGGTACGCTGGGTCTCAATGCTGCTAACAGTCAGGCTGGAACCGTTACGGGAACCGCAGCGCAGCAGGGACAGGATCTGACCAACGCTGCCGCTGCTACGGCGTCCGGCCAGGTAGGAGCGGCGAATGCCTATAGCAGTGGAATCAATGGAGCCACAAGTAGCCTCTCAAATCTTGCGCTTCTCGGTTCAATGAGCGGATATGGCGGTGGCAGTGGAGCTAGCGGAGCCACCAACCCACTCAATTTCACAAATTCACCGGATATGGGATAGGAGACTAACTTGGGATCAATACCGCTTCCGGCCCTCAATATCAAAACACCGCAACAGCCTGACTTATTGGAGAAGTACAGCCAGCTCCAGCAGCTACGCGCTTCTCAGCAGCAGTTGGCCATGCAGCAACAGGAAGCGCCTCTGCGGATGCAGGCTTTGCAACAGCAGACCCAGCTTGGCGCGGGTCAGGTTCAGCAGCAGCAAATACAGTTAAACGACCAAAAGGCCATGACTGCGGCAATGCAAGATTGGGACGGCAAGGATTATACCGCTCTCCCTTCCCTTGTTATTAAACATGGCGGTTCTGCGACCGCCGTGATGGGTCTAAAGAAGAATATCCTTGATCAACAAACACAAATTGCTACAGCGGCAATGGATAACGGGAAAGCGGCCCAAGCTAATGCTGCTGCCACAAAAGCCCATAATGATCTGGTAACTGGCGCTCTTTCGCCGCTTACTGATCCATCTCAAGTGCCGGATGCCCAGCTTCCTCAAGCACTCCAAACTACCGTTGCTAGTCTTGTCCAGCAGGGCGCTCTGGATCAGCAACACGCAGCGGCAGCGCAAAAACTTTTGCAATCAGGTGATCCAACCCAGATTCGCCAAGGTGTAAATATGTTCCGTAAAACACTTATGGCGCAGTCACAGATTCAAGATGATGCATTGAAGACGGCCCAGACTGCAAAGGCTGCTGCCGATGCTAAGAACGCAGCCGGGAAGATCGATCCCACCAGCCCTCTTTATGATCCTTCGCAATCCTCCATCGCTCTAGGGACTGCTCCCGGAGCGGCGCAGATACAGACAAACCAAGTGCAACAGGCTGGTAGAAAAGCAGCCGCCGAAGAGTCAGCACGCATGCCCGGAGAAATGGCATTGGCCGCACAGAGGCAGGCATTGTCTCAAGGCGATCCTAAGACGGCGGCGCAGCTATTGGTAAACGGCGATGCCACTTTGTCAGAACTAAAGGCTCGGGGGGCAACTCCTGATTTCATCGCGAGAACCTTGTTTTCTGCAAAGCAGTTGAGTGGCGGAAAATACAATGCGCAGGCCGCGGATGCTCAATACAACGTTGCAAGGTCTGAGGACAATGTTAAGTTCTTCGGCTCTGCCAATTCTCTTATTGATCCGGGAGGCACTCTGGATCAATTGCAGCAGGCAGGAAAGAACATTCCTCACGGCCAACTTCCAGCCCTCAACACACTTGCAGATTGGCAAAAACTCGCGACCGGGAACGGCCCGCTCGCCCACTATGCAGCCACGGCTCTTGGTGTGGCTGATGACTACTCAAAAGTCATGGGTGGTGGCCAAGGCAGTGACACCTCCAGGCTGCAAGCGCTTAACCTCATCAAGGCCAATGCCAGCGATGAAGGGCGCGGTGGTGCTGTTACAGGTATTCGTGATGCGGTGGTATCGCAAACGAAATCGCGCATCGGCAACAATCCGGTATTGGGGAGAATGTACGGATCGCCTGCATTATCTGGTGGTGTCCATCCCTCGGCTGGCGGTGGCATCTCAGTGACAGCCCCCAACGGTAAGGTCTACACCTTCAAAGACCAGCAGTCAGCCGATGCCTTCAAGAAGAATGCGGGGATTCAATAATGGCCGCATCGACCATCGATTACGATAAGCTGGCGCAACAGCATGGCGGAACGGTGGCCGTCGATTATGACGCGCTTGCTGCGCAGCATGGGGGATCTATACAGACAGCAACAACCGCGCAACCGACTGATACCCGCAATAGCCTCCAGAAATCATTTGATGAAAATACAAAGACTTCGCCAAATGAACCACTGCTTGAAACGGGATTAAAGAGCGTAGTACACGCGATTGGATCACCTTTTGTCCATCCAGAAGATACTGTTGCCGGAATGGTCAAATCTATTCCTCATATGTCAGCCTCAGACCCAGAAAATCCCATATCTCAGATGGTTGGGGCAACCGCGCAAGATTATAAAGACGCTGGTGGAGGGGCGCATGGTGCGGCATATGCTGGAACTAAGCTGGCAGGAAGCACTTTCGGGAACGTAGCACTCGGTGAGGCCACAGGTGGAGCATTTCGCACTGCTTCCGACGCAGCCCCAGCGCTAACCGATGCAGCAACTTCTGCGATCACGAAGGCGAAAACCGTAGGCAATAAATTGGTTCCATCCTTAGTTGATGGTCCTCCTGAGTCACTCATTACCCGAGCTGTCAAGCCAGGCAAGAACAATATCAACTGGAATAAAGATGTCGGAACAGCTTTGCCGCTTATGAAGTCAGCAGAGCAGCAACTTGGGCATCCGGTTACAGGAATTGATGATGCGATCGATGCAACGCAATTGGCCAAGAAAGGTATATGGCAGCAATATCAATCGCGCCTTGGGGCTGCGGGCCAGATGGGCGCTACAGTTGATGGGAACCAGATTGCCGATGCAATGGTGAACAGTATCGACAAACGCACGGCCCTTCAGAATCCTGGCCTTGTCGATAAGGTAAAGGCTATTGCAGATACCTATCGCCGTCCACTCCCCCTCAATGATGCAGAGGATTTCCTGCAATCGGCGAACAAGGATTTGAATACCTACTATACGAAGAACAAAGTAGGTCAACAGGTCGCAATGAACGATCCTGAAATATCCTCCACTGTTGCCGAAGCGAACGCCCTGAGAAACGCCCTCTATAGCAAACTAGAACAAGTTTCAGGACCAGGAGCCGCGCAATTGAAGCAGGCTTATGGATCTTTGACAAATATGGAAAAAGAACTTTATGGAAGGCAGTTGGTCGCAGCGCGGCAAGCCCCTGAGAGCTTGAGTGAGCAGCTATCGACGGTCGCGGGCGCTGGAAAGATTGCCAAAGGAGTCCTCACGGCAAGCCCCGGCGATGTATTTGAAGGAGCCCAGAATATTGCCGTTTCGCGTGCCCTCAAAGCCAGAAACAGTTCGGATGCGATGATTTCTCGCGCATTCCAGAAAGTTCAGCCTGCAACCCCTTTTCCGGTTCCTGCTTCGCCTCGCTTTGCAGGCTTATTGGAACGTGGGCCGATTCAAATGCCGTCACCAGAGGCCATACCTTCGGCTCCATCCGCGCCTGCAATTGGAATTGACGCGACCACCCGAGCGCAACGGCTGGGGCTTCTGTTGCCTGAACAGGCTGGCGGCAAGATACCGTTGCCATATTATCCAGAGATGAGCGGAGGAGAGAGGCTTGCGGCTCTAATGCAGGCATTGCGCAAGAATCGACCGATTGCCCTTCCTGAGAAGGCAGGAGCAATTCGATTAGGGAGCGGGAAATAATTTACTTTTTCGTGGGAAGAGCATAAAGCGGATCAGTCGATAAAGTGCCCATGGAATGGGCGAGCAAAATAATCCCAACAGCAATCCATTGAAAATGGAATAAGTGCCATCGTTCGCATCTTTACCGTTTGCGAATACCAAAATGATGCCGAGGAAAATCCCGATAAAGAACATCTCGCGCAGGATTTTCCTGAGTCCTTCAAGCATGGCAACCTCGGACTAAAAGTATAGCATTTGACCCCCACTGAAAGAGGAATAATGGCCGACAACCGCACTCTTTTGCAGAAGGCTAAAGATAAGTTCGCCCTGCAACAGATGACCGCGGCGGCCCAACCGAGTTGGATCGGCGGCCAGATACAAACTCAACAGGGACAAGAGTTACCAGAGTTGCAGGGAAGAAACGACATTGGAACCGTGGCGTATGTCCCTAACGCTGGAACGGCGATCAGTGTTACCCGGCCAAGCCTGTACGACAAGCCCACCGCAGCGCACGAAGCAACGCACGTCTTCCAGAACACGCGGAACGATCAGTTCCAGAACCTCCTTCAGTTGATGATGCCGCAGACCTCATCGGTTTCGAATTATGACTACGGCGGGATTCAAGGGCTCCAGGCAAATCCGCAGAAGTCAGTTGCGGCCTATAACCCAGAGCAGCAGGCGCAGATGGTCGAAGACCTGACCGCGGCGCAGAGCAAACTCACACCAAATATGACACCGGCGCAGTTGGCGGCATGGGACCAAACAAAGAATGCGCTCGAGCGACCGATTAGCCAACTAGCGGCAGTACCAGCGCAGGACACTTCAGTAAGTGGCAGGATTGACCATTATTTGAATCAGAGAGGCTTTGGCGATCCCCTAGCTCGGCTTGCGGGCATGATCTCGCCGCCGACGATGAGCACGGCACCTCAGCCAATGCCGGGAGCGCCTTCCGTGGCGCTTGGATACGCGAACAAATCAAAGCTCGTCCGCTAAACGAATACCCCTGAAGCGAAAAGGACCATCAGGAGGCCGAGGATAGCCCCCAGAAAGATGAGCTTTTTCATAGGGACTTATCCTAACACCCAACCTTTATACCGACCTCACACCACATACCGCCTTCGGGCGGTTTTTCATGCGGAAAGGACACTCTGTGAAACGAGTTTCTAAGTTACTGATTTTAATTTCGTTAGCTCTCCCGTTGGCGGCGCAGGTTCCTGTTGCTCCAGCTACGATTCCGCACATTACGTTCGTGAACGGCAGTGGTGGCCCGTGCGCTACATGCTCGCTTTACACCTATATTGCTGGAACGACCACCCCCCAGGCAACGTATACGGACTCGACGGGAACGAGTCAGAACACGAATCCCATCATTCTTGATGCCGCTGGCGGCGCGAATATCTGGCTGGGCTCGAACTCCTACAAATTCATCCTCAAAGACTCCACTGGTGCAACGATCTGGAGCGTCGATAACGTCAACGCCGGATCGCTCTTCCCTTGCTCGACTGCAGGCGCAATCCAGATAGCGAACAGCACAAGCACCGGACTTACCTGCGATCCTTCGATCACGATCAACACTACAACTCACACCATCATCGTTGGAACGCTGCCGACCAATCACGTAACGATCGGTGCGCTCGGAACTCCTACCAGTTGGACATTCGACACCACAAGCCCGGCTACGGCTCTTGCCTCCCTCGGAGCGGGATCTATCGGATCAGGAACATCGAATCAGATCGCCATCTATCCGGTCAATGGAAATAACGTGCAGGGCTCAAGCACGATTCCTAACGGGATCTCGGTTCTAAACCGAAGCCCTAGCGATAACGGAGATAACCCGGCTAATACCCGCTATGTGGCTAACCCAGGAGCCATCAATCCTACAAGTGTTCAGATAGCCGCTGGCGCCGCAATGATGGACAACCAAGGCAACGGTGCGAAGGTACAGCATTCCACTGGGGCTACGACCGCGAATGATGCGGCAGTGTTTGATGCGTCCGGAAATGTCATTGATTCCGGCTCTCCGTTGCCTATCGGAACTTCGCGGGTCTGCAATTCAAACGGTTGTTATCGCATCGATCCAGACGGAACCATCGAAGAGTGGGGCATCACTGCGGTCATCCCTTCTTCAGGGCTCGGGTCGGTTCCAGTGACATTCCCCTATCCGTTTTCGAGCGGAGCCGTCTCTGCAAGCCAAGTTTCGGTTACAACCACATTCAATTTTCGATGCACAACCGGTTCGGATTCCGGGTGTGGTGGATTCGTATTCAACCTTGCGACCACAGGATTCACTTTCTTGACTGACATTGATTTAGGAGCGGGAACGATTCGCGCCTATTGGCATGCGGTGGGCTGGTAATGACTAATCTCGGAGCGAAAATGAAAACAGTACTAATCGTGGCCCTTTTTTCCGCATCATCCCTCTTTGCTCAAGTCCAGCTTGGGAAGAACGTGCAAATTGGCGGCGGGAGTGGGCAAGGTGCCGGAACGGTAGGCGCTGGGACGTCAGGGCAGCTTGCACAGTACCCCTCTAATGGAAATACCGTCCAAGGCGTGACTATGACGGGCGACGGCTCAGTAAGTTTGGGAGGGGCGTTTACCCTTTCGACAGTCAACGGGTCTCCTGGTACATGCGGAGATTCATCGCACTACGCCACCTTCGCGGTGAACATGAAAGGCTTGACTACTTCATGCACCCCGATGTCATTTCCTGCTCCAGCGCTCTTCCCTGGCACGAATGGCATTGTCTTCAACACCTCTACAACAGCCTCAAGAAACGCTACTTTCTCAGATATCGTGCCGCTTTGGGGAGGAGGTACGTGCTCTGGATATTTGAAGAGTGATGGGACTTGCGATGCTGCGGGTGGATCGGCAATTACGGCACTGACGGGTGCCGTGACAGCGAGTGGACCGGGTTCTGTGCCGGCAACGATAACTCCTACCGGAGTCACTGCTGGAACCTATGGCGGTGCAGCGCAGTCGGCTACGGTGCATGTGAATGTAGCAGGTCAAGTCACTTCCGCATCGAATACCCCCATCACCCCAGCGGGGATCGGCGCTGCTGTAGCTCCGACTTATTCGATTGCTCCGGTAGTCGATTATCACTTTCAGGAGGGCAGCGGAACCGTCCTGCACGACTTTAGCTCAAACGCCTATAACGCAACGTTGGGCAGCGGCGGGCGTGCCCCAACCTGGGTTCCGAACGGACTGACCTTGCCCAACGCGACTGGCGTTGACATGCCCACCGAAAGCGTGATCAACACGGCAATGACTTGGTGTTGGTCTGGGAACTTCAACCCAATCGGGCAATCGGTCTTTAACACGCAAGGGTATCCAACGATTCTCGCGTCCAATGACGGAACCAACTTGGGCGTTACCTATACCCTTCCTTACGTCGGCAGTCTCGTGTCCGGTACTTATGGACAGCTTGGAGGAACGCTTAGCCCGAATACCTATGTCAACACGGGCGGCGTCACCAATTCCAATTCAACCTTCACCGGCGTAGCGAGAGTCTGTATCGTGCGCGGACTGACTTCTAATTCCACGCTCGACACGGCCTATATCAATGGGGTTGCGGTTGCCAGCTATCAGAAACAAGGCCATTCGGGAGATACAACGAATTCAACTTTCTACAGCATTGGAGCTACTCCCAGTGGGAGTTGGGCGACTGGTCTGTTTGGCTCGACGCTCTATCGGCTGACTGGCTGGGCAGGTCAACTTACGGCGAGTCAGATCCAGCAGGCTGATCAGGTGATGCAATATGACCTGCTTACACGAGGCATCAGTACCACGCCGACCTATCTCTATAACCAGACTCCCCAGATAGTTTATGTCGGTGATTCAATTACGGCTTGCTATCTGGTTACGCCTTCCAGTGCTTGCTGGAATGCTGGCACTAATTTGCAGACGTTGCTGACAAATCAGCCTACCTACACTGCATCCAATTACGGAATTCCAACCATTACCGCCTTCACGATTGGAGCGAACGAGCCAGGACGGGGAACGAACTTCTGTCAGTCTTCCGCAGGGCCCGGAATATTAACGCTGTGGGAAGGAACGAATGACATCGCTCTTTTCGCCGGGATAAGTCCTCAGACGTTGGTAGGAAATATAGCGGGTGCGATTCAAAAGTATAAGCTTGCCGGATGCCGGGTTTTTGTCGCTACAACGATCTCTCGGTGCGGTAACGCTGGGTCGAACGGATGCAATGCCACTGGAACTTTTGAGGCTGCGCGTGCAACCTTCAATCAGTTACTGCTCAAGCAGGCGAAGAGTCTGGGTGCAGACGGCGTAGTCGATATAGCTTCGCTTCCCTATCTCGGATCAACAAATGCCTATAATGCGGGTGCGGGAGGGGGAACCTGTCCTGGAGCTACTACTTACTTCAATAGTGATTGCACCCATCCAACTGCGGCCGCGCAGCCCTATATCTCCCAAATCTTCGCCAACTCACTCAACTACTACACCGGAAGCACCTTTGCGAACCCGTATGTAGTTACGGCAACGGCTACTCTCCCATCGGCGGCGCGTGTGACCGACGCCTCTGGTTGTACCGCAGCATGCACCCTGACGCTGCCTGATGGTACCGGCCCGAGCGGTGAGACTTATACGATCATCACCGGGCCTACGAACGTTGTATCAGTGCAGGGCCAAACGCTTTACGGACTGACGCAGACAGTAGCGGGATCAAGTTCGACTGTAGCGCTGCCACCGAACTCTACTGTTCAATTGCAGATCGTACCGAATGCGCAAGCGACTGCAGGCGTTCATTGGGTGATCACTCAAATTGCACTGACCAACGTGCCGCTGCTGAATGCAAGCAACACCTTCACAGGAACAAATAATACCTTTTCATGGGGCGCGGGCGCGCTATCCATAAATGGCGGATTTTCATTGGGAAGTTCCCAGTTAGCAACTTCATCGAATAATTACAACGCGCCATCGATGGTTTACACCAGTAATTTTTGGAATGGGACAGCATCTGCCTTAGATCAATGGTTTCAAACTGAAGTTCTGGGCACAGGCGCTAATCCATCAAGCACACTTACCTTCTCCCATTTCGGTTCTTCGGGAGCAGTTTCGGTTTCATTTCCAGGCCCCGTAACAGCGCCCGCAACGCCACAGGCATACATCAACAATTCCTCTACCCAAGCCAGCGGCCTTAAGTTCATCTCAGGATCGGGTTCGCTAGCATCTGGATCACTGACAGTTACCTTTCCAGCCAGTACATATGCGAATACCCCGGCGTGTACGGTGTCGCTTGTTGACGGCGGCGCGTCTGCGGGGGCCACCCTCCCCTCGCTTGCATTCAGTTCAAAGACTGCCTCTGGATTTGTCACTATCGCGAGCGATGCCAGTTCGACATTGGGTGTCAATTGGATTTGTATGGGCAATTAGTTCAGAAAGCTTGCACCGTCCTTCTCTGCACAGAGTGGACTCAAAGGAGTCTTATGCATCGATTTCTAGCGCTTCTACTGCTTTCCCTCACTCTTATCTTCGCCGGGGCGCTTGCACAGGCCCAGACGATCACTGCAACGACTGCCCCCGTCGCCCGGATGGCGAATGCCTATCCGATCTGCAATGAGGGCTGCACGATCACCGCGATGCCGGTGGGCACGGTGTGGCAGTTTGGCAAGGACGAGACGAAGTACGGGCAAACGAATACCTGGCTGCCCGCGCAGACTTCGACCGCGACGACTCCGAAGTTGCCGTTCTTCGTGTACTACACGGATTTTCCAGTCAACCCGACGCCGGAGACGAAAGAGCTGGACGTGCAGCAGACCAGCGCGCCGCAGACGATTGTCTACACCAATCCATGCAGTCCGAGCCCATGCACGAACGCTCCGATCACGGTGATTGTGCCGGCGCTGGCTGCGACGCCGCCGCCTACGAATGCCTGCTCTGCCGACAATACGAGCTGCACGGTGGCGACGAACTCCGATGCGGCGCATATCATCACCACGGCGGGCGATGCGGCGCTGAACCCCTCCGAGACGGCGACGCTGAAGGCCGCGATCGGGGAGCTGCAGCACGCCCAGAGCGAGGTTGCGGCCGCGCAGGCGAACTTGCAGACGGTGCAGAAGGCGATTGCAGCCAATCATGGCGCAACCGCGGGGGGGCCTTATCAGATCTCGACTGACTTCGATACGACGATCGAGCAGGTTCCTCCTGTTCCGGTGACATCAGCGCAATGAAGCTGACACGGCGTGAGCGCGAGGTCTCGAGGCTGGTGGCTGAGGGGCATACCAATGAATCAATTGGTCATCAACTCAGCATCGGCATAGCGACGGTCAAAAAGCATGTACAGGCCGCAACCTCAAAGCTAGGGTGCAAAAACCGCGTCGAACTTGCCGTCATGGTCGTAACGGAAAAGTACGAGGCACAACTGCAAAAACTGAGGCTCGAGTACTCGATGTTCGACCTCAACAGCCATTAGGGGGATTATGCTGACAGCATCTCTAATTAGACGGCACGAAGGACTGCGCCTGACGGCCTACAAGGACACCGCTGGCAAACTGACGGTGGGTTATGGCTTCAACCTAGATGCAAGCGAAGCCAAGGCCATCTGTGCGCATTTCAAGCTGGATTACGAGGCCATCAGAAACGGCGCACCGATCACAGAAGAGCAGGCCGACGCTATCCTTGACCTTCAATTAGGCATGGTGAATGCACAGGCTAAAACACTGTTTCCAAACTTCAGCCAGATGCCGTGCGATGTTCAGGCGGTTGTGCAGGATGTAATTTTCAACCTCGGCCTTGGGAGTTTCATGAAGTTCCACGACACCATCGCTTCACTCAAGGCCGGTGACTGGCAGGGCGCGGCGGATAATCTGGAGGATTCGCTGTGGTTCCACCAAACGGGTTCGCGGGCTGTGGAGGATGTTGCTCTGCTTCGAGGCGTATAATCACTGTGGATAGTCTTCAAGGCAGCTACGAGGCTGAACTGAGTGCGCACTCTTCAGTTACCGTGGACAAGGTGATATTCAGGCATCCGTATGGTTGACCTGTATTGCACCGAAAGGCTGCTTTCTTATTCATCATTGATAGCTATCGAATCCAACGCGTGTCTAGCATTCTCATCCAAAGACTTACGGTAAAGCTCTAGCAGGCGGTCGTAGTCGGTGGCCTTGACTGCCATCTCAGGCGCAAAGCTCATAACGCCTTCTCGCGTGATGCAGAATCTATTTACCTTTTCCGGATCAAAACTCATCTCTTCCTCCTACTTCGGCTCTGCGTGCGGGTGAAAGTCAACAGCCTGCTGCACTGAACACGCCCAGATGCGGGGCTCTTTGTGAATCCATCCCTTGCCGATTGGTCTGAATATCTGTGAGTTGCAATTTACACATTCAGCTATCCGCTTCATCTCTTCCTCCTAGCCACGCCTTCGGGTGTGGCTTTTTCTTTTTGTGGCGGCTTTATTCCTCGGAGCTTCGCCAGATCAATCATGCCCTGCCTCATCACCGAATTGCCGTCGCCGCCAGTGTCAATCTCGAGCGCTTCTCTGATTGCTAATTCATCATCGCTCAACCGGACGGTCATCTTGTGAGGTCTGCTTATCTCGGCCATGTATTTGATTATGCATATGCTTACCAAATGACAATGACCGTCTTCCAGACCCTCTTCAGACCTTTATTGCAGGTCTTTTGGTGGTCTTATAGACCCATTTTAGACCTACTCTGAGGCAATACTACGTTAGTGCTATGGATCGAATATGCATATGAAGCGCATATTGAGAGTCCTTGAACGCCATGAAACTATTTGTCTTTGTTCTCTGCCTTTTTCCTATCCCACAGCGTTTTCGCTGCCTTCCTCGCCCTCTCTGTTCTTTCGTCCGGGGTCATCTTAGAAGACGACTTTTTGCCCATTTTTGAAAAATATGCCGAGACTTCCTTTGAGACCGATGCTTTTTTCACCATATGAACGTTAAGCTAACGGTAAGCAACAAAAGTGTCAATTGGCAAATGTTTACTAAATTAATACTTATGCTAACCGTTAGCATCATGGTACGTTTTCCACATAGGAGAACTAGCCATGACGATCCCCCACGAACTGCGTGCTCATGACGGGCATGTTCACTCACCACCTTTACAGCACACGTTTGCGCATGAAAACTGCCCAGCGTGCGAAGCAACAAGGACAGATACATTGGGCTCCGATCCTGATTTCCTGCTTAAGTTGGACTTTTCTACTGCCGCCGCAAAATGGTTAGCAACGCGTAAACCTTACCTGAGAGAGCGCTCGTTCTATATGATCGAGCAGCACGTTCACCAGCTCAATCGCTTTTTTGCCGACACGAAGAGTTCAGACATTCACATCGGGCATCTGCGCCGGTATCAGCGTGAGCGCGCTGCGAATGAGAACAGGCTTTGGGCTAGGCGCGCCGGTCCTTCCATCATCAACCATGAAATGTCGGTGATGCAGCAGTTTCTAAAGCGTTGCGGGCGCTGGAAGGACTTCGCCGACCACTACGAGCCCCTACCCCTTCCGCCGTCGAAGAAGCCTAAGGTGATGACATCTGAAGAGGAATACCGGCTATTTCAGATCGCGAAGAGTTCGCCAGACTTCGAGCTGGCTTATCTGGTCGCGAGCATCTCTGTGAACACCACGGCGTGTGGGTCTGAGCTTCGCTATCTGCGCCTGGAACACATCTCGCTAGAAGGCAGTCCGAAGTTCACCGTTAACCCTGATCACACAAAAAACGAGTTCCGTTCCCGCACGATTCCATTGAATGCGACGGCAGCGGCCCAGATGCGGCAGTGCATTCTGCGCGCACATTCTCTCGGATCTTTCCTCCCCGAGCATTATCTGTTTCCTAAGCGAGTCACCCGCAACCTCTGGGACCCATATAAGCCAGCTTCAACTTCATGGCTTAGAACCTCATTTGCAGCGCTCAGGGAGGCCGCGGACCTGCCTTGGCTCACTCCGCATTGCCTGAGGCATCAAAGCGTCACAAAACTCTTGGAACTCGGCATAGCGCCTGAAGTCGTGAAGAGCATAAGCGGCCATATATCGGACCAAATGATGCGACATTATTGTCACACTCGATTCTCTGCATCGCTCGAGGCTTTGAGCAAAATCGACTCTGGAAGCGTCCGGCCCAATGGTAGAATCCAACGTGCGAGGGCGTAGCTCAGTCGGATAGAGCAACGGTTTTCTAAACCGTTGGTCGCAGGTTCGAGTCCTGCCGCCCTCACCATCGAGGCTCCAGAAATGGGGCCTTTTCTCTTGTGCAAAAATAATCAAACATCAGCCGATTATTTTCTTGACAACATGCTGAAGGAGATTATTATTGGTTTCAGCGATTACTAATCCAGTGGTTCATAGGATCAGTCTTCCGGCTTGGATGTGTTGTCTTACTATCATCAGCACGAGAAAGTAAGTCATCAGCCTTCTAATCTGATGGTAATGGTTAGAGCGTAAGCACGGACGGCTAATTCGACATGAACCACAACCAGCCGAGGTTGTGACGATGCCGATACCCCACCAGAAGTACCCCACCGCTGACAGCAGTCAGCATAACGGGCAAGGAATCTATTCCGAGCCTACCCCAAACAAAAAACCTCTATCTCTCTACGATCAGGCTGCGCTTGAATACCGCGCCGTGCTGATGTCCAAAGGAACCAACTATGACCCAAGTGGGAATCGTGGATCGAATCCATGCCCGAAGGACCTTCTGCTTCCTGAAGACGCCGGACGGGACCGATGTCTTCGCCCCCGCCAAGTTTTTCCCGACTCCTCAGTCGATGCAGGTGGGCCAGCGAGTGAACTTCACGATGACTCCACCCCCTCTGCCTGGACGGCTTCCAGAGGCAATCAACATAACAATCGCGGCCTAAGCTACCCCGCAGTTGTCTACCTAGCAGCTATCGGGATTGCGATCCTTGTTTCCGGTGTCAGCTACTTCCTTCCTGTTCTTATCGGGGCAATCTGCCATCTTGGACGCATCTGGTGGGTTATCGGAGGCGTAGCTGCTGTTCTCGTTGCTGGCGTGGTTCTGTTTTCGCTGCTGCGCATATCGGCTGTTTCCGATGAGATCGGGGGCCGGTAATGAAAACTCCTTACGTCTCTCTTTCTTACTCAATTACTGAAAGCCCTAAGAAGGTTTCCTTCACGATCTGGGTGCCGTGTGGACTCAGGAAGAACTGGGGGATCAAATGACCGCTAATCGTTGGCAGACCTTCCGCTCCTCAGATGATTCGATTCCTACGACACCATACGAGGCTGGAGTTTTCGTGCAGAATGCGCAGATCTACCTGATGACGTTTGGCTACTCGGAAATTGATGCCCGGTTGATATTGTGTGCTGCCCACGACCGCATTAATGCTTCGTGGTTCGACGTGAAGGAGGTTGCATGAGCCTCTACTCCACCAACCTACCCGCTGGCGCACAGTTCGATGAC
>Ga0134126_10000762_pt1 | contig 40450 bp, 38 predicted proteins | sample KB31752_FD_96881 | JGI IMG/M metagenome (GOLD analysis project Ga0134126, IMG submission 96881) | Terrestrial soil microbial communities with excess Nitrogen fertilizer from Kellogg Biological Station, Michigan, USA - KB3-175-2 | ecosystem: Environmental > Terrestrial > Soil > Unclassified ...
AACAAATTCTGTCTGGAGCCCGCGATGAGATTTGAACTCATGACCTCCTCCTTACCAAGGAGGCGCTCTACCCCTGAGCTACGCGGGCGCGAGTCAAACATCAATCGCGGTCGTTGGAGCGGGCGACGAGACTCGAACTCGCGACCCTCAGCTTGGAAGGCTGATGCTCTACCAACTGAGCTACACCCGCCCAACCTTGAAATTTCAAATTTGAGATCTGAAATCTCAATGGTGCAGGGGGTAGGATTCGAACCTACGTAGGGCAGTGAAGCCCGCCGGGTTTACAGCCCGGTGCCATTAACCACTCGACCACCCCTGCCTGTCCGATTGATTAAACGCGGATGGACCCGGTGAGAATCTCTTCCAGCCCTTCACAGCGCGCACTCCGGCCCCAGCCGCAAACTCGTAACTCTAACTGACGTCAAAGTGATTTGCAAGCGCCCAACGAGGCAAAACAGCATCCCGACTGACGCCCTGCGCGCGAAGGTTGTGGAGCCGGCGAAGGGACTTGAACCCCCGACCTACTGATTACAAATCAGTTGCTCTACCAACTGAGCTACGCCGGCCGAAATGCAAGGATGAGGCAGAAACGATCAAGAGTGAGAATCGCCGTTGCCAATGCCGCAAGATACTAGCAGCAACGTCTCGCAAAAGTGAAGCGCGCATGCGTCAATTCACGCGTAAAACGGGCGCAAGCGCGCTTGACAATGCACAGACCCTTTTCTATTCTAGCCGTTCGCCTTTTAGGCACTCAAAACAGAAGGACTTATCTATGTCAACATACTTTCCCAGCGGCGCTGGTCTGGCTCAAAATCGAAAGTGGTACGTCGTGGACGCCGCTGGCAAAACGGTAGGACACCTCGCGTCCGAAGTCGCAGCATTGCTCAGCGGTAAACGGAATCCGCAATGGACGCCGTTTCTCGACATGGGCGATCACGTAATCGTAGTGAACGCGCGCCAAGCCGTTTTCACCGGTTCCAAAGCAACCGGCAAAGTCTATCGCTGGCACACACTGTACCCAGGCGGGCTGCGCGAGAAATCAGTTACAGAAATGTTTGCGAAACACCCGGAGCGGGTAATCGAACTTGCGGTGAAAGGAATGCTGCCCAAGACGAAGCTGGGGCGTGCCATGGTTAAGAAGTTAAAAGTCTATGCTGACGCCGAGCATCCTCACGCGGCGCAGCAACCGGCAACCCTCGAATTCCCTTCCCGCAAATCTCAAAAATAAGACAAAGGAATTTAAGACGTGGCAGAGATTCAATACTACGGAACCGGGCGTCGAAAAACATCGACTGCCCGCGTTTATTTGCGGCCTGGCGGCGGCGATGTGAAGGTCAATCGAAAAGCTTTCGAGGCCTATTTCCCGAACGAAACACTGCGGATGATTATTCGGCAGCCGCTGAACCTGACTGAGACTGCGAACAAGTTCGACGTTTTAGTTAACGTGGCGGGCGGCGGGCCGGCGGGACAAGCCGGCGCGATTCGTCACGGGATTACGCGCGCGCTGATCGAATACAACAATGAGTTGCGCCCGGCTTTGAAACAGGCTGGGCTGGTGACGCGCGATCCCCGAATCAAAGAACGTAAGAAGTACGGACAGAAGGGTGCGCGCAAGCGCTTCCAATTCTCGAAGAGATAACGACATTTGCGATTGCCGATTGGTGATTGGTCGCGATTCACGCGAATCGGTTTCAATCGGCAATCACAATTCAAAAATTGAAAATGCACTAAATCCATTGTCGCGGTTTGATTGGTTGTTCCCGACGTGGGAACGCAATCGCGGCGAGTACATAAACCAATAAGGAGAAAGAATTTGGTAACCGTCACGATGAAAGAATTGCTGGAGGCCGGTGTTCACTTCGGCCACCAGGTCCGGCGTTGGAACCCGAAAATGAAGGAATACATTTTCGGCGAGCGCAACGGCATTTACATTATCGATCTACAAAAGACACAGAAGATGTTTCGCGAAGCGCTGGCCGCCGTGAGCAACATGGTCGCTGAAGATCGTGGCAAGACACTTCTGTTTGTCGGCACCAAACGCCAGGCGCAGGACGCGATTCGCGAAGAAGCTGAACGCTCGGGTCAATACTTTGTAAATCAAAGATGGTTGGGCGGGCTGCTGACGAATTTTCAGACTGTGCAGAAGTCGATTAAGCGGCTGAAAGATCTCGAAGCGATGCAGACCGACGGCCGTTATGAAAAGCTGACGAAGAAAGAGCGCATCAAACTCGACCGCGAGCGACTGGGCCTCGACAAGACGCTTTCGGGAATCAAAGCTATGAACCGGCTTCCCGACGCAATCTTCGTGATCGACGTTCGCAAGGAAGAGATTGCGGTTGCCGAGGCCAACAAGCTGGGCATCCCGGTGTTTGCCGTCGTCGACACCAATTGCTCGCCGGAAGGCATTGATTATGTTATCCCGGGTAACGACGACGCGCTGCGCGCGGTGCGCCTGTTTGCATCGCGGATTGCGGACGCCGTTCTCGAAGGGCAACAGATGCTGACCGAGGGCGGAGCGAGCACCGCAGAAGCAACTGAAGAAGGCGAGGCGGCGGCGCCTGAGACAATGTCAGGCGCTGAGACCGAGAGCGAACCAACAACCTCAGAACCAGACGAGTCCCAAACTGAAGCAGTCGCTTCAGAAGCAACCGAAGCCGAAACAACGTCCGAAGCTTCAGAACCTGAGAACGCGGAGGTCGTCGCCGCAAGTTAATCTGAACAGGATTTCAATCAATCGGCGAGCGCAGCCTTCAAAAGCGGACATCCGCCGGGCTGCGCGTTTTAATGAAATGAAGAGGAGCAGATAGCAATCATGGCAGAAGTAACCGCAGCCGCGGTCAAGTCACTGCGCGAAAAAACGGGCGCCGGAATGATGGAATGCAAAAAGGCGCTCCACGAAGCTGAAGGCAGTGAAGAGCGCGCCATCGAGATCCTCCGTGAGCGGGGACTCGCTTCCGCGAAAAAGAAAGAGGGACGCGTCGCGGCCGAAGGCGTCGTGGCCTCGTACATCCACATGGGTGGAAAGGTCGGCGTGTTGGTTGAAGTAAACTGCGAAACCGACTTCGCGGCTCGCAGCGAAGAGTTCCAGCAACTCGTGAAAGACATCGCGATGCACGTGGCCGCCGCGGAACCCCGTTATGTGTCGCGCACCGAAGTCAGTGCCGAGACGCTCGACAAAGAGCGCGAGATTGCTCGCGCCCAGGCGAAGAACGATCCGAAGAACGCGAACAAGCCTGAACAGGTACTCGAGAAAATCGTTGAAGGCCGGATGAACAAGTTCTACGAAGAGTTTGTTTTGTTGGATCAGCCCTTCATCAAGGCGCCGGAAAAAACTGTGGGCGAGCTGGTGACTGAGAAAGTCGCGGCCATCCGCGAAACGATCACCATCCGTCGTTTCACCCGTTACAAGATGGGCGAAGGTATCGCCAAACGTGATGACGACTTCGGCGACGAGGTCGCCAAGCTCGCCGGCGCATAAACAGTTTCGAGTTTCGAGTTCCGAGTTTCGAGTTGACTGCTCGTGCTCGTATTGAACTAGAAACTCGAAACTAGAAACTAGAAACTTATGACCGCAGTCGATAATCCCCTGCCCTTCCGCCGCGTGCTGCTGAAGCTTTCCGGCGAGGCCCTGCTGGGCGATCAGTCGTTCGGCATCGACGTAAAAGTCGCCCGCGCCGTCGCCGAAGAAATCAAGCAGGCTCACGAACTGGGAACTCAAATCGCCGTAGTCGTCGGCGGGGGAAACATTTTTCGTGGCGTGTCCGTCAGCGCCGGCAACATGGACCGCGCGTCGGCTGATTACATCGGCATGCTGGCGACGGTGATGAATTCCGTCGTCTTGCAGGATGCGCTGGAAAAAATTGGCATCCACACGCGCGTGCTTTCGGCCATTAACATTCCGCAGCTTGCTGAGCCCTTCATTCGCCGGCGCGCCATCAGACATCTCGAAAAGAACCGCGTGGTGATTCTCGCTGGCGGCACCGGCAATCCCTTCTTCTCGACCGATTCGGCCGCGGCACTGCGCGCGCTGGAAATCAAGGCCGACGCCATTCTCAAAGGCACTAAAGTTGACGGCGTCTATTCGGCCGACCCGATGAAGGACTCCACGGCCACGCGATTCGACTGCATCACTTTCCAGGAAGTGCTGGAAAAGCACTTGCGAGTGATGGATGCCTCGGCCATTTCTCTGTGCCGGGACAACAACTTACCGATCATCGTCTTCAACATGCGCACGCCCGGAAACATCGCCCGCGTGGTCGGCAGTGATGCCAGTGTAGGAACGCTCGTCTGTTTGGAAAAGCAGTAAATGGTGAATGGTAAATGGTGAATAGAAGACGAACTCTAGTGTTTGTCTATTCACCATTTACCATTTACTATTCACCCCCGTTATGAACGACAAAGACATCATTAAAGAAACCAAACCGCGCATGGAAAGCGCGATTGAGGATTTCAAACGAAAGCTCGCCACGGTCCGCACCGGTCGCGCTTCGGTAAGTCTGTTGGACACTGTCTCAGTCGATTACTACGGCACTCCGACACCGCTCAACCAGATGGCCTCCGTGCACGCGCCCGAACCGCAGCTGCTAACGGTGCAGCCGTGGGATCAGACGCAACTCGGCAACGTTGAAAAGGCCATTCGGGCCGCGGATTTAGGTTTGAATCCCTCCAACGACGGCAAACTGGTGCGCATTCCCATTCCGCCGCTGACCGAGGAACGGCGCAAGCAGCTCGCAAAGCAGATTCACGAAATCGCCGAAGAGCATCGGACGGCCATTCGCAATATTCGTCGCGATGAGAACGAGAAACTCAAAAAGATGCTCAAAGACAAGACCATCTCGGAGGACAACGAACGCGACGGTCTGGACCAGATTCAGAAACTCACCGACAGTTTCGTCACCAAGATTGACGAATTATCAAAATCAAAAGAACGCGAGATCATGAACGTGTAGTCCCCTCCCTCTCGGGCACTCGCTGGACCGCCACCATCTGTTAAGATGACGCCGTGATCGTCAGCCTGCTGCTCACCCTAATCGCTATCACGAGCGGCTTTGTTCTTACTTACACATTTGAAGAGGACGAGCCGCTCGCTTCGCGTCTGTGCACCGGCGCATGCATCGGTTTTGCACTGATCGGGTTGATCGGTTTCGTGCTGGCCTCGGCTTTCGGCCTGTACGCAACCTCTCTCGGGCTAACGGCTGTGATAACCGCTGCTCCGTTAGTCCTGCTCGCGCGCAAAAACTATCGTGCGCGAGTCAATGACGACATCAATCAAGCGCTGCGCGCCATCAGTCGCGCGAGCACGCGTCCGAATCGGTGGGACTTCATCTACTTCATTTTTTATGCCGGCTTCGCGATTGCGATGTGGCTCATTTTTCGGCGCGCGTTACTGGAACAGCCGGACGGAATGGCCACCGGCGTCCTCAACAATTTTGGCGATCTGCCGTTTCATTTGAGCGTCATTACGCGCTTTGCTTACGGCCAGAATTTTCCGCCCGAAGATCCAACCTTCGCCGGCGTGCGCTTTACGTATCCGTTCCTTACCGACTTTATCTCGGCGATGTTCGTGCGCGCCGGCGCGAGTCTGCGCGATTCGCTCTTCATAGAAAACTATGTCATCGCCGTGGCTCTGGTCGGAGTCCTGCACAGGTTCGGGCAAAAGCTGGTTCGCAATCGCACCGCTGCGATCGTGACGCCGTTGTTGATCCTGCTGAACGGTGGGTTCGGTTGGGCCATGCTCTGGGACGACGTCAGCAAAGTTAATGGCGGCATCGTAGAGGTGCTGAAGCAACTGCACCATTCCTACACGATACTTCCGGAGATCGAGAAAGCCTGGCGCTGGGGAAACTCGATCACGAGTTTGCTGGTAACCCAAAGAGGATTCCTGCTCGGGATTCCGTTGGCGGTGATCGTGATCAGGTTGTGGTGGGAGTCATTGACTGACACGGAGATTGGGAGACGCGGGGACGCGGAGAAAAAATCGAAAAACAAGAAAACGGGTCCCCGTGTCTCCGCGTCTCCCCGTCTCCGCGTCAGTTCAAAGATGATCGCTGCCGGCGTCATCGCAGGGCTGCTGCCACTAATTCACGCGCACAGCTTTATCACTTTGTTGATGGTGGCTGCGTTCCTCGTGCCCTGGGTTTATCGTCGCGCGTGGATGGCGTATGGCCTTGCGATTGTGATCGGTGTGCTTCTTTTCCTCCTCGCGGCAAATTACGAAGCAACCGGATCAATCTTGATTAAGATCGCATTCGTGGTACTGCTCGTTGGTGTAATCGTCAACCTCTACTTTTTTTTGCCGTGGCCTCATTTACGAATGTGGCTCTGTTTTTTTGTCGCGGCGATCATCATCGGCGGACCGCAAATTCTTTGGTCCACGCACAAGAGCGCGATCAAAACGCAGAGCTTCATCGCGTGGCAATTCGGATGGGACAGCGATCAGCAAGAGATGTTTGGCTCGAAACCTGTCGGCTCACAACCAATTGAGAGCGTGCCGCCGTTCACGAAGTGGTTTCAACGCGCGCCGTACGTCGCCTGGTTCTGGTTCAAGAACACCGGCTTGTTTATTCCTCTGCTCGTATTCGCGCTGGTTTGGAAACCGGACGATTATCTGGTCCCACGAAAGCTGCTGCTGTTTTATCTTCCGTTCACGATGGCGTTCTTCGTGCCCAATTTCGTGAAGCTGGCGCCGTGGGTGTGGGACAACATCAAGATGCTTTTCTACTGGTGGATTGTCTCAGCCCCCATTGTCGCTTTGTTACTGGCGCGGCTGTGGGAACAGCACGTGGGACAGAAAGTCCTGGCGGTAAGTCTGCTGGTGATGATGACACTGGCCGGCGCGCTCGATATCTTTCCCCTGCTTATTCAACAAGGCCAGTACGGTGAATTCGATCGCGACGGTATCGCGTTTGCTGAATCCATCAAGCAAGTTACGCCGCCAACCGCCACCATCTTGCACGCGCCCATTCACAACACACCGGTTTATTTGACGGGGCGCAAGTCAATCATGGGTTATCCCGGTCACATCTGGACGCACGGTCTGGAGTTTGGGCCGCGGGAGCAGGACATAAAACAAATCTATGCGGGCTCAACCGGCGCTGTCGCCTTGCTCGCCAAATACAGAGTCGATTATGTTGTGATCGGTCCACAGGAGTTTTCAACCGTAAAAGCGAACACGGCGTTCTTCGCGCTGTACTCGGAAGTCGCAAACGTTGGTGACTACCACCTCTACAAAATCACGAAATAAGAAGTTGCCGCCCCGGAAAGTGAGTGCCGTTGGTGTTGAAGACAATGCTAACGGCGGAATCTCCGAGCGCGCGTGGCAAATCTCAGCGGCCGCGGTCATAGCCGTCGGAGCCATCCTGCGCCTGTTTTCTTTGAGTCTGGTTCCGCTCCATCACGATGAAGGCGTTAACGGGAACTTTCTCGTCTCGCTGGTTCGCAACGGCACCTACACCTACGATCCGAGCAACTATCACGGGCCCACGCTCTACTATTTCGCTGCCATCATTCCCTGGGTCGCGAGATTTTTTGGGGGTGTCTCTGCGCGCGACACGTACGGACTGACGACCTTCAACATCCGTCTCGTCACCGTAGCGTTCGGCATTGGCACGATTGTGCTCGCGCTGTTGTTGCGCCAGCGTCTCGGGACCATTGGCGCGTTGTCGGCAGCCGCGCTCATCGCCATCTCGCCGGGCGCCGTTTACCTGTCGCGGTATTTCATTCACGAAACCTTGTTTGCATTCTTCACGCTCGGAATCATCGTGGCCGCTCTCAAGTACTACGACACCGGCGCGAGCGTGTATGTGATTCTCGGCGCCATCTCTGCGGCGCTGATGACCGCCACGAAAGAAACCTGGATCATCAACGCACCGGTGCTCTTGATTGCGCTGTTAACGACAACTGCTTACTTCTGGTTGCGTGACAAGTTCCGCCCTCAGAACTCTCCAGAGGCTGACGCATCGACCGGATTCCTGGAGCGCTTTGGCGGACCGGTTTCAGTTGCGACCGTCGCTTTGATTGCCTTCACCGTCTTTATCGTCGTGAACGTTCTGTTCTATTCGTCGTTCTTCAAGAATTATCCGAAAGGCGTTAACGACGCGCTGCTGACATTGAGCTTGTGGCGCAAGCGGACCCATGAACACGAACATCCGTGGTCGCAGTATCTCGTTTGGCTAATTCAGGAAGAAGGAGTCCTCGTCTTTCTGGGAGGCATCAGTACGCTCATAGCGGTTTGGCGCGCGGACAATCGCTTCGCTGTCTTCATTGCCCAATTCTCGTTCGGATTGCTCGCCGCGTATTCGCTCGTGGGATACAAGACGCCCTGGATTGGTTTGAATTTCATCGTGCCGCTGGCGGTTACGAGTGGTTACGCCCTGGATGTCTTTTATCAGAAGCTGCGCGAGTTTCAGCAGCCCTGGTTCTTTCTCGCGCCGGCAATCCTGATTTTCGCCTTTTGCGGCTATCAGATGTACCAACTGAATTTTGTTCATTATGACGACGACAAGTACGTCTATGTTTACGCGCATACGCGTCGCGAGACGCTGGTGATGCTGGAACAAATCGATCGCGTCGCTAACCAGATGAAGACGGGTTACGACACTGGAGTCGCCATCGTATCGCCCGAGTATTGGCCGCTGCCCTGGTACTTCCGCGATTACAAACGCGTCGGTTACTATGGGAAGGTAGTCGCCACGAGCGAGCCCGTAATCATCGCCGAGACCGGACAGGAAGAAGACATCAAAGCGACGTTCGGGGACAAATATCAGCAGATTGATTCCAGCAAGCTAAACGATCCACGCATCTTCCCTGATCGAAATCCGAATGGCAGCTTCAGCCTGCGCCCGGGCGTGGATTTGTTGTTGTATGTGCGACGCGACGTGGCGAAACCCTCGGGCTCGAAGTAGACTTACGCTTCTTATGATGCGACTTCCCAAATTCTCTTATCGCGTCCCGCGCACCCTCGCGGAGGCGGTAAAGATTGTCGCCGACGGAGGGCCGGAAGCGCAGTTTGTCGCGGGCGGAACCGATCTCTATCCAAACATGAAGCGGCGGCAACAGATGCCGAAGACCGTCATCTCTGTGATGCGTTTGCCTGAACTTAATCAGGTGTCGGGTGCCGGGGTTCAGGGATTGGTGATTGGCGCATCGGTGACGCTGACGGAGATTTGCGAGAACGAAATTATCAAGCGTGACTACCCTGTTATCGCCAGCGCGGCGCGCACAATCTCGACTCCGATTCTGCGCAACATGGGAACGATTGGCGGCAACATGTTGTTGGATACGCGCTGCAATTACTACGATCAAAATTACGAGTGGCGCAAAGCAATCAACTTCTGTCTGAAGAAAGACGGCGACGTTTGTTGGGTGGCCCCGGGCAGTTCGAAATGCTGGGCCGTGCAGTCGAGCGATCTCGTCCCGGTGATGGTGGCCATTGGCGCAAAGTTTCGCTTTGTCTCGACTGCCGGTGAACGCATGGTGGAAGCGCGTGACTTCTACAAAGACGACGGCATCGACTATATGAACAAGCGCAGCGACGAGTTGCTCGTCGATATTCATCTGCCGGCGACGAACGGCTGGCGCGCGTCGTATCAGAAGCTGCGGCGCAGAGGCGCCTTTGATTTTCCCGTGTTGGGTGTCGCTGCTTACGTGCAATACGACGGAGCCCCGAGTGCGGGCGAGGCGTCCGCGCTCCGGGTGAAAGACGCGAAGATCGTCCTCGGCGGCATAGCGCCTTCGCCGGTCCAGGTCAAAGAAGCGGCTGACAGTTTGATCGGTAAATCGCTTAACGACGATCAAATTCACGCGGCTGCTGAAGCTGCCTACGTAAAAGCGCGGCCCCTCGACAACACGGATTTCGTTTATCAATGGCGCAAGCAGATGGCGCGCGAATACACTCTTCGGGCCCTGCGCGAATTAATGTAGGGCAAAGCTCATCCTGCCCGCTGCGGCAACAACGGAGGAACATCACAAATGAAACGAGTCACCGGCATCGGCGGCATCTTCTTCAAAGCGAAAGATCCTGAGAAGCTTAAGGCATGGTATCGAACCCATCTCGGCATAGAGTCCGAAGCCTGGGGCGCCGTTTTTAATTGGCGCGACGATCCTGGATCCGCCGACGCTGCCACGGCCTGGTCAGTCTTTAGCGAAGAATCAAAACACTTCGAGCCCAGCGAAAAGGCTTTCATGATCAACTATCGCGTAGCAAATCTTGATGAGCTTCTGCAACAGCTTCGCGCTGACGGCGTCGACGTAGACCCTAAGAGCGGCGAACCATCTGATTTCGGTAAATTCGGCTGGATCATGGATCCGGAAGGCAACCGGATCGAACTTTGGGAACCGCCGGCCTCTGCCGCATAGTCCGCTGCGAAGTTCGGGAGTTTCGCTTTTCGGCCGCTATCCCCACGGCCGCCTAAAGGCGAGATCAACTCCTGCTATGAAAGACGTTGCCGCCATTGTTCTCGCCGCCGGCCGTTCGCGCCGTATGGGCGCATTCAAGCCGCTGCTTCCCTTCGGAAACAAGACCGTCATCCAGTCATGCATCGACAACCTCCAGGAGGCGGGGGTTGAGGAAATCGTCCTCGTGCTGGGCCATAAGGCTGAAGACGTCGCTGACCACCTGAAAACAAGCTCAGTCGCTTTCGTCACGAATCCGGATCCCGATAGCGCGATGAGCAAGTCGATCGCTTTAGGCGTCGCGGCGCTGAGCGCGAGCGCGAAAGCCGCGCTGATTACCCCCGCGGACCATCCGGCGGTTCCCGCTAACGTGATTCACACTATTATCGAAACCTGGCGCGCGGGAGCTCAACTTGTCCAACCTGAATTCGAAAGTCGTGGGGGTCATCCTGTCCTAATCGATTTGGATTACCGTGATGAACTCACCAGGCTGGACCAGCAAGAAGGTTTGCGGGGCTTCTTTGCGAACCACCGCCAGGAAGTCGTGCGCCTGCCCGTAGACTGCGGGTTCATTGCACAAGACATGGACACGTGGGATGATTACGTCCGCCTGCAGGAAGCGGTTTTCGGCCATAAACCAAAGGAATTTGCGCCCACTGAGGACCGGAATGAGTAACCAACTGCCCAGCCCTGGACTTCATCTAAGTATCCGTCAGCCGCCCTCTTTGGCGGCGAAGGGAACGCAAATGTTTACCATCACCCGAAAAGCCGCCGCGCTGGCGGTGCTTATTTTTGCCCTGGCATTCGTGTCCACGGGCGCAACCCAAAACGCTCCAGTCGATTTCTCGCTCCGTGCAATCGACGGCGAAGCGGTCACCTCGCAAAGCCTACGCGGCGAAGTCGTCGTATTCGCATTCGGCGCTTCCTGGCTGCCGCTCTCGCGCAACCAAATGGAAGGCGTGAAAAAGCTCGCTGACCAGTATGCCGGGCGCGGCGTCGCCGTCTATTGGGTCAGCGTTGATTCAGACAATAATAAGTCAAAGAACTTCGTATCCGACGATCAACTTCGCGAATCGGCTCGGAAGTACAAAGTCACAATCCTGCGCGATCCCGATGGCACACTGTCGAAAAAGATGGGTGTCGATCAAGTCCCATCAATAGTAATTCTCGACAAGCAAGGCCACGTCGCCGGTTCACTCGGCGGCATGGATCCGAATGCGAACTTGACAACCCAACTCTCAGCGCGGTTGGATAAGATTCTCTAGTAATCAAAATTCAAAACTGACCGTGAGAAGTTGAGTGTCTGTGCAAACTACTTCCGAAACTAACGTTCGCCGTCCACAACCAGAAACATTTCGCCGTAATCAACCGGCGCCGCTTAAGCCGCGTGCGCTGAAGATTCCGTTGGCCGTCGAAACCAGACTTGGCAATGGGCTGCAACTCGCCATGGTTCATGACGCACGCTTGCCCATCGTGAGCTTCCGCCTGGCTTTTCGCGGCGGCGATTCCAATGATCCGATCCAGCTTCCGGGCCTGAGCGACATGATGGCCCACCTGCTGACCGAAGGCACTGCGACTCGCACCAGTTTACAAATCGCCGAACAAGTCGAACGGTTGGGCGCCACGCTGAGCGTCAGCTCCACGTCCGACTTCATGACGATCGGTGCTTCGTCGCTGGCAGTTTACGTCGATGAGATTCTTGAGCTAATTGGCGATGTCACTCTGCAACCTTCATTTCCGCAGAATGAAATCGATCTGGCGCGCGAGAACACAAAACAGATGCTGATTCAGCAACGGGCGCAGCCGAATTTTCTGGCGTCTGAACGCGTGGCTAAGGTGATGTTTGGCCAGCATCCTTACGCGCGCATCTCCCCGACAAGCGAGTCGCTGGACGTAATGACCCGCGATACTTTCACGGATTTTCATCAACAGACAATGCGGCCTGATCACGCGGTGCTCTTAGTGGTGGGCGACGTCGATCCGGACGAGACCGCGACGAAGCTCGAAAAGCTTTTCGGATCGTGGACGAGCACTACGCGCAATGAGCCGACCTTTTCATCTCCGCCAGAGCGAACCGAAAGAGTCGCTTATGTCATTGACCGTCCCGGCTCTGCCCAGTCGAACATAGTGATCGCAAATGCCGGCATCACGCGCACCAGCGCCGATTATTTTCCGATGTTATTGATGCACACGATCCTGGGCGCTAACGCGTCGTCGCGTCTGTTCATGAATCTGCGAGAAGAAAAAGGCTACACCTATGGCGCGTATTCGAGTCTTGACGCGCGGCGGCTGGCCGGCACGTTTCGCGCGACCGCCGAGGTTCGCACGCCGGTTACGGGCGCTTCGCTGCACGAGTTTTTCTACGAACTTGAACGGATCCGCAACGAGCGGGTACCGGACGAAGAGCTAAAGAATGCGAAATCCTATCTCACTGGAGTCTTCCCGATTCGCATTGAGACGCAGGACGGATTAATCGACCAATTAACCAGCGTGAAGATGTTCGAGTTGCCGAGCGATTACCTGCACACGTATCGCGATCAGGTCAATGCAGTCACGGCTGAAGATGTACAGCGCGTCGCTCAACAGCATGTCACTCCAGATCGTGCGGCAATCGTGATCGTCGGCGATGCGACTGAGATTGAAGGTCAGATTAAGGACTACGCGGGAACGATCGAGCGATACGATACGGAAGGAAATAAAAAACAGTAGGCAGAAGGCAGTAGGCAAAAGGCAGTAGGCAAAAGGCGGAAAGCAGAAGGCAGCAACTTCTGCTTTCTGCTTTCTGCTTTCTGCTTTCTGCCTTCTGCTTTCTGCCTTCTGCTTTCTGCTTTCTGCTTTCTGCCTTCTGCCTTCTGCTTACGCCGCCCCTTGGAGCCTCTCCACATCCAAGACTCCAGGCACACTCTTGATTGAGGTCGTGACTTTGTCGAGGTGCTTCACATCAAAAACTTCGACAGTGACTTCGATGCGGCCTTTTTGATCTGGTCCAATTGAAGCGCGCGCGTCCCGAATTCCGGTCTTCATATCTGAAATCGCGCCCGTAATTCCCGCGATCATGCCAGTGCGATTCTCAGTAGTAGCCAGTAGCTTGACTGCGTAGGCGGTCTTCTCTGGACGCGAAGCCCATTCCACCTTCACGATTCGTTCGGGATTGACCATCAACTGCTTGACGTTCTTGCAGCGCTTGGTATGGACGGCGACCCCTTTACCGCGCGTGATGTAGCCGATGATGTCTTCGCCGTGCAGCGGATTACAACAACGCGCGCGATTGACCATCAAATCCTCGACGCCGCGCACCACGATTGCATCGTCGCCACCCAGCAACCGCCGCACTGCGCGCACGCCAGTGCGCAGTTTCGACTCTTTCTGTTGATCGAGGGTGGCAAATTTTTCGGGGCCCAGATATTTCGCAATGACGTTGCGCGGAATAATCTTGCCGTAACCGATCGCCGCCAGCAGGTCATCGGTCCGCCCGTAACCGTATTCGCCGGAGATCCGTTTCAGATCGCCATTGCTGTCCGCAAGAAGTTTCTTGACGGACATTTGGAAGCGGCCGGCTTCTTTCTCAAACAGTTTGCGGCCAATTTCAATCGACTCAGCGCGCTGTTGTTCGGCGACCCAGTGCCGCACGCGATTGCGCGCGCGCGAAGTGACCACGAAATTCAACCAATCGCGCGAAGGATGAGCGTTCGCGCTGGTGAGAATCTCTACCACGTCGCCGTTTTGAATCTGGGTGCGCAGCGGCACCATGCGACCGTTAATCCGCGCGCCGGTGCACGTGTTACCCACTTCCGAGTGAATCATGTACGCGAAGTCCACCGTGGCTGCTCCCCGCGGTAATTGAATGACTTTGCCCATTGGCGTGAACGCGTAAACGTCTTTGGGATAAAGATCGAGTTTCAGCGCGTCGATAAACTCACGCGAATCTTTCACCTCCTGGGTCCATTCGATCAGTGAACGCAGGACCTTTAAGGCCTCGTCATCATCGCGCGGACCGCGCTTGCCTTCCTTGTATTTCCAGTGCGCGGCCACGCCTTCCTCGGCCACGATGTGCATTTGTTCTGTCCGAATTTGGACCTCAAACGGCTGGCCCCGGGAACCGATGACCGAGGTGTGAAGCGATTGGTAAAGATTGTCCCGCGGCGTCGCAATCCAGTCCTTGAATCGTCCCGGCACAGGCTTCCACGCGTTGTGAATCACCCCGAGTGCGCCATAGCAATGCCGAATCTCGTTCGGTGTGATCACCCGCGCAGCTACGAGATCGTAAACCTGATCCAGATCGATACTCTGGGCATGCAACTTTTTCCAGATCGAATAAATTCGTTTCACGCGGCCTTCGATGCGCACGAAAGGAACCTCAGCCTCGCGCATCTTTTGTTCGATGGTGCTGGTGATGTCATTCAGGAACGCTTCATTGGCAGCGCGGCGCTTTTCCAGTTGCGCGCTGATGTCGCGGTAATCGTCGGGGTGCAAATTCCGGAAGGCCAGATCCTCTAACTCGCCACGCAACTTACCCATCCCGAGGCGATGCGCAATCGGCGCGTAGATGTCCATGGTCTCTTGCGCGATGCGCCGGCGCTTCTCGGCGTTCAAAAACTCGAGCGTGCGCATGTTGTGCAAGCGATCCGCGAGTTTCACCAGCACAACTCGGACGTCGTCAATCATCGCCAGCAGCATCTTGCGCACGTTTTCCGCCTGCTGCTCTTCGCGTGAGACGTTGCTGATATGGGCAATCTTGGTCAGGCCTTCGACCAGGTGAGCGACTTCCTCGCCGAAATATTCGCGAATCGTCTTGGTGTCGGCGAGCGTGTCCTCGACGACGTCATGCAGCAGTCCCGTCGAAACCGAAACCGCGTCCATGCGCATATCAGCGAGAATGTTGGCAACTTCCAGCGGGTGAACGAGGTAGGATTCGCCCGAGGCGCGCTTTTGACCTTTGTGTTCACGCGCTGAAAACAGGTAGGCACGCCGCATCAGATTAAGATCCGCCTGCGGATGATTGCGTCTGACTTTCTCGACGATGTCTTCGATGCGAACCATAGAAAAATGTCAGTTGCCGGTTGCCAGTGGTCAGTTGATGAGACACTTGGTCAACTGACAACTGACAGCGAACAACTGACCGCTTTGATTATAGCAAGAGGTGACGCTTGACTCGAACGAATCTTACGTCACCTCACTTGTGTTAGACAGTTGGTGGAGTGGCTAAGGAGTTGGCGAGCCGGCAGCTTGCTCGAGCGCTTCTTGACGCTTGGTCTCGATTTCCTTAAGTTCCGCGTCGCGTTTGCGGGCTACTTCTGCCTGTTTCTCGTATTGCGCCGCTTTGTCGGCTTCGCCGTTCATCAGCGCGATTCTGCCGGCTTCGACCAAAAGGTTTGTCTTGTATGACCACGCATTTTCGTTGTTCGCGTCATACTTGATTGCGGTTTCTGCCTCTTCGAGTCCACGCGCTACGCATTTCTGGATGTTATCAAAGTCTTTCGGATCCTTCGGCTTTTGATAGTTAACTTTGCCTTCCGCCGCTACTACTTTCACTTCAGGCAGCTCGGTAATTTTGTAGGAGCAGTCCCAATCTTTGCCGGCAAGAATCGCGTAAGCCGCGGCGCGCTTTTCGCTGGTTTCGTTGGCATCGTTCGCACGCGTGGAAATCCATTGCCGCAGGTTCTCATCATCCTTGGTGGCGGCGTACAAATACGAGATTGCCTGAAAGGCTTCCTCGTTCTTCGGATCGATTTGCAGCACTCGTTTGTAGGCTTCGACGGCGTCGCGAGCTTTCTGGATATTGTCGGGCGCGTCCACGCCTGGTTTGTATTGCTGGTGCACGATGCGGGCGACGAAAATGGTGGCGGTCCGGTTGCTGGGATCAAACGCCAGCGCCTTGCGGGCATGTTGTTCAGCGTCTTCGAAGTGGCCTTCCTTGTAGGCCTTGGCCGCTTCGTTCAATTCGTTTTTCGCCCGGACTTTGCCGATCAGCGAGCAGCCGGCGCCGGCGCCGACAAACAAAGCCAGGATCGCGAGAGCGCAGATCCTGGATCGAGACAATCTCATTTCGGTTAACTCCGTCTTTGAGTGAAAGTGACGACGCGACGCGGCGCGCGAGTTTACTGATGCTGGCGGAAGAACTACCGGCGATCTCGTCACGTTCGGATTATGGTAAATCGTCAACTTGTAAGCCGACCGGGCTTGCTCCGGCGCCCTTGATGGCGTCGATCACTTTGACTACATCACCATACTTGAGCGCGCGCGGGGCTTTTACGAACACAGTCTTTTCAATTCGCTGATCTTCCGGAATGTTAGTAGCGGCTTCCATCCCGACTTTGTAAGCGTGTTGCTCCTTGCGCAACTGGAATGTCTGCTGCAGCTTCGCCGCCAGGGCGCTGGGGTCATTGACTGAACCCATCGAATCCTGATTCAACTTAAGTTGCAAATCCTGACCAATGGTAACTACCAGGGTCAACGGATTTGGTTTGAGCTTGCTAAGATCCTCGTTCGGATCGCGTTGCGTCGGAATGTCCGCTTTGAACCGGCTTGGTCTGAGTGGTGTGACCACCATGAAGATGATCAGCAACACGAGCAACACGTCGATGAGTGGCGTAACGTTGATATAGGGAACCGCGCGATCCCCACCTTTTGCTCCCATTGCCATAACTAGTTTGACCTCAATTTGGTAAACGAAACTGACCAGCGAAGACGCCCCTAGGTTTTAGCGACCGCGCCGCCCTTCTTCTTGTCGGCCACCAGGCCAATCTTGTCTATGCCTTTTTCGCGCACGGCATTAATGACCTTAACCACCTCGCCATAATTCACGTTAACGCCGCTCTTGATATAGACAATCTTGTCTTCCTCTTTCTTATTGGCCAGCGCCTTTTCCACCTGGGATTTCAGCTCGTCAGCATTAACCTTCTTCTTGCCCAAATAGTATTCGGTCATCTCAGGCGTGCATTGCGGTGCGTCCGGAGGCCGGCACACGACTGACACGATCACTGAGGTTTCCTTGTTGATGGCCTGATCCTCGTCGGGGTTTCTCAGGTCACGCGGAATCGGAACGGTAATGCCCTGTTGCAAAAAGGGCGTAACCACCATGAAGATGATCAGAAGCACCAGCATGATGTCGACCATGGGGGTTACGTTGATTTCCGATGTTAACCCGCCACCACCGCCGCTAGACATTCCCATGGTAAATCTCCTTTCGCCGCGCTAATACGCGACGCCACGATCAGCGCGGCAACCGCGCTGATCTCATTGCCGCAAACGACGAAACTATGGATTGAGCTGTTTGGTGCGGTTCTTGATGAAATAGTCAACCAGCTCAGACGCTGAGTTATCCATTTCCACCACGAAACCGTCTACTTTGCCGGTGAAGTAGTTGAACAACCACACCGCAGGCACCGCCACGACCAGACCCAGGGCCGTCGTAAACAGGGCTTCCGAAATACCGCCGGCTACTGCCGCGATACCGGCCGACTCGGCGTTCTTCATCCCGCGGAACGCGTTGATGATGCCGAACACTGTACCGAACAACCCCACGAACGGCGCGGTTGAACCGATGGTCGCCAGGCCCGACAAGCCCCGCCGAAACTCTGCCGTCTTAATGGCAATCGCGCGTTGCAAAGCGCGCTTCGACGCTTCGATTTCATCGCCGGAGATTTCCGACGACTGCTCGTGCGCGCGGAATTCCTGAAGCCCGCTGTTCACGACCATTGCCAAGTGCGACTTGCGATGCTTGTCGCTGATGTTGATGGCTTCTTCGATCCGGTTGTTCTTAAGCGCCTGCGCCACTCGCGGAGCGAATTCGCGCGACTGCTTCTTGGCGGCAGTGTAGGTCAAATAGCGCTCGACCATGATGGCGATCGAATACACTGACATAATCAAGAGAATGATCACGACGGTGATGGCGACGGCTCCCATGTTCTTCACCATTTCAGTCATGGTGAACTCGTTGCCGCCGGCGGCCGCAGACGGTGACGGACTGGCTTGCCAAAGAACGAAGAGCAGGCTAAACGCTTTCGTTCCGAGGATGCTGGTTAGAATAGTCACGGTAGATCCTCCAAAAGGTAGTGTACGATTGAAATTTCTTACAGCAAGTGAAGGCCGCGCCTCGTTGGAGAGCGCGGCCGTTTCTATTACTGCGCCACAAAGTTGTAGATGATTACGCCTGTTACTTTCACAGGCATGCCGGAAAGCTTGGTCGGTGTAAACTTCGACTGCCGCGCGGCGGACACTGCAGCACCCTGCAAGAGTGGGTGACCCGACACGGCTGCCGCCGACACGACGTTGCCATTCTCATCGATGGTGATCTGCACTCTCACCTGACCAGCCGCGTGCGCACTACGCGCGATCGCCGGGTATGGTGGCTGCACCAGGCGCACCGCTTTTCCGTTGAGCACGCCTCCCGAAATTGGGGCTTTCGGCGGAGTCGGTTTCGGTGGTGGCGGCGGTGGCGCATCGGCGACTTCAACTTTAGCCGGCCCGGCGATGATGTTGCCGGTGCCATTGCCCGGAGCGACCGGCGCAATCGCATTCGAGTTCGAGCTGCCTACCATGGTCACGACGCCTTTGCGCACCGGCGGAATGTCGCTCGCTTTGGCCGACACTTCCTTCGGCACCAGGTCAGCCCGATCAACGTTGGCAATTAACTGTTGCCGCACGTCGACGTTCTTGGTGATTTCGATCTTCTCAGGCTTCGATTCCTGTTTTTGCTGCTGCTGCTGCACGGGCACCGGCGCAATCAGCGCCGTTAACTCGAGCGTCTGCGCATCGATATTCGCCGTCGCGTACCAAATACCGGCAATGCCGAAGACGACAATCAGGACCAAATATAAAACCGTAAACCCGAGCAGAAACGAACTCTTTCGTTTGATATCTTCCGAGTGCGACCCGGACTCGACCAAGTTTTCGAACATCTTCAGTCCTCCCTATTCGGCGCCAAAAGGGTCTGTTCAGGAGCAGTACCGCAATAAGATAATTGCAATTTCAAAACGCCAGCGTAATCGATGCCGTTTGACCTGCGGAAAAGAAAGGAGGCCGCACGTCGCAAGCCAGTTAGTCCGCGAAGACACAAATAAACTGGCCCCTTAACGTACTAACCCTATCGTGCTTCTTCTCGACTTGATGAAATGCACGATTACGAAAACGTATTTAATTGGCCAGCAACGCGTGCAGTCTATGCCGCCCGGATACGCAAAGTCAAGGCAACTCGCTCCTGAAAAGCGCGGCACAATGTACTCTTAGAACGCGTTACTTGCAACAACACTTTTATTAGAAACCGTGGGCGGGCGATAGGTTCCCGACAGCCTCACGCGACTCGCGATGGCTTGCCGACGCTCTTGCTCGATCCTCTGGCCTGCTTCGACTGAAGTCCGCTTTCGCGAGCACTCACCGCAGGCAGCCTGTTAGCCGCTTCCAGTTTGCGCTCCCACCAGACCATGATGGGACCAGCAACTGCGATCGTGTCATAGGTTCCGAACAAGATGCCCATCAACAAAGCGAGTGAAAAAGGACGCAATGTTTCGCCGCCGAGCAAAACCAGCGCAACCACCGAAAGAAATACCAGACCTGACGTAATCACTGTTCGCGACAGCGTTTGGTTGATCGAAAGGTTGGTCACGTCGTACAGACTCATGCGCCGATAGAGTTTTCGGTTTTCGCGGATTCGATCGAAGATCACGATCGAGTCGTTAACGTCGAAACCGACCAACGTCAGCAGCGCCGCAATCACCGTCAGGTTGATTTCAATTTGGAAGATTGAAAACAGACCCAACGTCACCAGTACGGTGTGAAAGACCGCGATTACCGCAGCCGCGCCGTAAGTCCACTCGAAGCGGAACGCGATAAACATAAGCATTCCGATCAGGGCCGCGATCGTCACCGCGATCGCCTGAGTCCGCAGTTGCTTACTGGCAACGCGGCCGACGGCGTCGGTGCCTTCAATCTTGTATGCGGCGTTCGGATCGTCAGTCAGATTCTTGGTTGCGGCTGCTTCGGCGCCGAAGGTGTTCAGCGCCTGCCGGACTTTCGTACGCGCAGCATCAACGCCGGCTTGGGTCTCAGCAGCATTTTCATCTGAACCCTGCTGCGGAACCTTGATGAGGAATTCGCCCTGCTTATCGAGAACTGGCTGGATCACTGCATCGCTGATGCCGACTGCGTTCACCGCGGCGCGCAATGCGTCAACTGACGGCGGCTGTTTGAAGCGCGCGGTCACCACGGTGCCGCCCTTGAAGTCGACGCCGAGGTTAAAGGCTTCCGTTCCGTGAGGGTGAAACTTGTGGCGGTAAAGCGCGGTGCCCATGCCCGCGAGCATCAGCGCGATGGACAGACCGATGAAAAACTTGCGCTTGCCCAGCCAGTCAATGTTGATGTCGTGAAAAATTTGAATCATTACTAAATGCTAAGCGACTCTGCGCGACGCCCTTTCCGGCTTAGCAGCCAAATGAAAATCGTGCGCGAGACGTAAACCGCAGAGAACAGGTTGACGAGTAAACCCAGAACCAGCGTTACGGCGAATCCGCGAATCGGGCCCGCGCCAAACACGTAAAGGAACAATGATGAAACGATCGTGGTCACGTGGGTGTCGATGATTGTGACAAACGCGTGGCCGAACCCCTGCTCGACTGCTGAAGGCACCGTCTTGCCGGATCGAAGTTCTTCACGAATGCGCTCAAAGATCAGCACGTTGGAGTCCACTGCCATACCTATCGTCAGGATCATGCCCGCGATACCGGGCAGCGTCAGCGTAGCTCCGAACAGAATCAGTCCGGCAATCATCAGAATCATGTTCAGCAATAACGCGACCACCGCATTGATGCCTGAACCCCGGTAATAAATCAGCATGAACATGACTACCAGTACGAGGCCCAGCAGCGATGCGCGCACACCTGATCGGATCGAGTCCTGGCCGAGGCTCGGTCCCACCGAACGCTCTTCCTGATATTCGATCGGCGCCGGCAGCGCACCCGAGCGCAGAGTCAAGGCCAGGTCTTCCGCCGATTGTTTCGAGAACCGTCCGGTGATTTCGCCGCTGTCATAAATCTGCGACTTGATGAAAGCGATGGATTTTACTTCGTCGTTGAGGACGACGCCCATGTACTCGTTGATGTTCGAGCCGGTCCACGCGCCGAATTTATCAGCGCCGGTCTTCTTCAAAGCAAACTGAATTTGGAAATCGTCAGCGCCGCCACCGGCGGACTGGACTGCGTTCGCGTTGCGCAGTTCGCTGCCATCGATAATCGCGGGGGATTCAACTACGACCCACTTCGTGGGCTTGGGCGCCGCCGCATTGTTTTGATCGGCGTTAAGTTCAGCGCGCTCCGTGTACGGCAGGACCTTGCGGTTGGCCGGGATATTTCCGCCGCTATTCAGAGACGTAACCGCTTCTTCGCGCGTGCTGTAAGTTTGTGCGGGCGAAGGGCTCTGGGCACTAACAACATGCACCAGTTCCAGGCGCGATTGCGCTTTCAGCAACTGTTTGACGTGCTCGGGATCCGTGATGCCGGGCATCTGCAAGAGAATCTGATGGGAACTCTGCGCGCCATGCCGCTGCAAAGTCGGTTCAGTGACCCCCAGCGTGTTGATGCGGGTCTCAATGATCTTCAGCGCCTGTTCGGTAGCATTGTCCGCCAGTTGGTTCTGCATCGATCCGGTCAGCGCCCACACCAGACTATTTCCTGACTGTGAATACGACCATCCGGCATTGCTGCTGAGATCAACTTTCTTCTCGACGGCTGCTTGAATATCTTTCGCCTTTGAGGGATCCGCCGGCTCAACAATCACCCGATAGTTTCCGGTTGAGGTTTCCGCATGCGCTTCTTTGACTTCGAAGCCCGCTTCTTTGGCGGCGTTCGCGGCGGCAGTCGCATTGTCTTCACTCAAGCGCTTGAGATAGTCCTCAACCTTCACGCGCATAACCAGGTGCGATCCGCCTTTGAGGTCAAGACCCAGATGGATGTTGTCAGCGAGGTTGGCTTTGACCCCTGACCAGGTAAAGTCTCTCCCGTGAGGACGCCGGCCGTGTGGCCCGATGACAATGTAAATCCCGACGACCGTGATGATCGCGATAATGATCGAACGTTGGAGCAGGTTCTTCTTCTTCATAAAACCCGGTTAACTATTTCGTTTCTTCCGCGTCAATTCCCGCCACGGCCGTCCGCGCAATTTCGAGAATAGACTTGTCGGCGCTGCGCACTAGAAAACTTGTGTCTTTGACCGCGGTGATCGTGGCAATGATGCCGCCCGTGGTGATGACTTTATCGCCGGCTTTGAGGTCGGCAATTTGTGATTGCAGTTGCCGTTGCTTTTTTTGCTGCGGCCTGATGAGCAACAGATAGAAGACGCCAAATACCAGCAGCATCGGAATCAGAAATCCGAACCCACCGGCACCCTGAAACAAGAATAAAAGGGACATAATTTGAATCGTAGTTGTGCCTTCGATCCCGGCGCTATCGCTCCGGGCTCTGACACGCGCTATTCCAAACCAGAACTGAGTTGCTCAGTGAACTCTCGCCGAAATTTCGCGAATTGGCCAGACCGGATAGCTTGCCTGACGCCTTTCATGGTGTCAAGGAAGAACGCCAGATTGTGATGCGTCAAAAGAATGCTCGCGAGCATCTCGCCCGCGAGATGCAAATGCCGCAGAAAAGCCCTTGAATGCCTGCGACAGACTGAGCATGAACACTGCTCGTCAAGCGGCCGCGTGTCCGTGGCAAACCGGGCATTTTTGATGTTGAGCTTCCCGCGCGAGGTGAACGCCTGACCAGTACGTCCGTTGCGCGTGGGCAAGACGCAATCGAACATGTCGACCCCGCGCGCGACCGACTCGATCAGGTCTGCGGGAGTCCCCACACCCATCAGGTAGCGCGGCCTGTCAGCCGGCATGCGCGCCGCAATGTCCTGGATGATGTCGAGCATCACCGGTTTTTCTTCGCCCACACTGAGTCCGCCAATCGCGTAGCCATCGAAGCCGATCTCCACGGTGCGTTCCAGACTCTCGCGCCGCAGATCGAGATGCGCGCCGCCTTGAATGATTCCGAATAGTGCTTGCCTTCCCGGGAGCGCAGGCATCTTGCCTGCGGTGCGCAGGCTTCCAGCCTGCAGTCTTTCCTGCGCTTCCTTTGATCTCTTTGCCCATCGCAACGTCAACTCCATGCTTTGGCGGGCAGCGTCATGTTCAATCTGTCCGGGCGGGCACTCATCGAAAGCCATCGCGATCTCTGCGCCGAGCACGGATTGCACTTCCATGGAAATCTCCGGCGACAGGAAACGAAGCGAGCCGTCGATGTGCGAGCGAAACTCAGTCCCCTCTTCGGTGACCTTACGAATTTCGGCGAGACTCCAAACCTGAAAGCCGCCGGAGTCAGTCAACATTGCGCGGTCCCAGCCGATGAACTTGTGCAAGCCGCCACACGATTTGATCACTTCGATCCCCGGCCGCAACCAAAGATGATAGGTGTTGCCCAGAATAATCCGCGCGTCGAGTTCGGCGGCTTCCAGCGCTTCGAACCGAACTCCCTTCACCGTGCCCGCAGTACCGACCGGCATAAAGACGGGAGTCTCGATTACCCCTCGCCGAGTTTCCAAAACTCCTGCGCGGGCAGCGTCTTCATGGGCAGTAGCTTTGAATAGCACCGAGGCGTCAGCCATTTTTCATTACTCGGTAAGTCCGACGCAGGAAAATAAAGCTCGTCGAGCAGCTGATCGTCATGATGATCGGAAACATTAATTGACTCACCGAAAAGTCATAGCGCCCTTCCATGATGAATCCGAAGTAAACAATGGCCCAGAATCCATCCAGCACGCCGGTCAGAATGCAGATAGTCTTGAGCCACTTGACCCTGCTTTCCAGTTGCCGCTGCCGCTTGCTGACATTGACGTAACTCCTCACTTCAGCAGGCAGGCGTCGAAAGCGAAACCAACGGAACAGCCAAAAGAAGGCGACCAGCCCCGCTATAAACAAGAGTACGAGGAGCAGTAGGCCGCTTTGACCCTCGGTCCCCAGGGCCCGTAGACCATTCATAAAAAGATAAATTGCGAAGATTGGTATGGTCACCCGTGGCAGATATTTTTTGACCGCCACCTCGATGTTATTTCGCGCGGAAGCGGCGGCGGGATTGATCTTGGCTGCGCGATTAAAAGCTTCGATCGCTTCGCGCTTGCGCTTTTGGTTGAGCAGCGCCACGCCCAGATTGTTCATTCCCTCGTATGAATTCGGATTCAGCTCAAGCTGGCGCCGGCAATGCGCCTCGGCTTCTTTGTACTTTTCATCCTTCAACGCGACCAACGAAAGCACCTGATGCGATATATCCCACTCGGGCGCCAGTGTCCGCAGCCGTTCGGCCGCAAAGCGAGCTTCCTTTAGATTGAAGACCTGCAGGTGGGCCCCGGACAAAACGTACCAGCACCAGGGTTCCTGAGGTTCGAGTTGCACCGCCGCTTGGGCAGACTTCAGCGACTCGTGACGATTGCTTTGACGCAAAGCGAGGCTGCGCAACCGATGCGCCCAGCTACTTTCGGGATCGACTGCCAACGCTCTCTCTGCATATGAAGCCGCCTGACCAGTTTGATTCAGCCCCATCAACACCTGGGACATCCGACAAAGCAAGTCGCTATCATTCGGCGCTGCGCTCAATGCTCGAGTCAGTAACTCGGCGGCTTCCTCGAAGCGCTGCGCTTCTACGAGTGTTTGTGATTGAAGTCTGATTTTGAGGAGTTCTTGCGGCGTCATCGATGATGTGCGCTACAGCAAACGCTCGCGCTTCAGATAGTCGAGCAGCTCGTCGTAGATCCCGCCTTCATTCGCGAACAAAGCAAAGTTCCGTGCCGTCTCGAACCAGGCTCGCGCGCTCGGCCGCAATTTATGCAGCGCCTGATTGAAATCATCCATGCGGATGGGGCGTGGCTCCTGCAGTCGCATCGATTCATTCATTGCCAACTCTGCCGCCGATTCACATAAATGCGCCAGATCGGCGCCCGAGAAACCCTCAGTCTGTTTTGCAATCGCGCCCAAATCGATTTTGTCGACCGGTCGTTCCCGCAAATGGAAACGCAAAATCGCTTCGCGGGCAGGTTTGTCCGGCGGCAAGACGAGCAGCATGCGATCTAGTCTACCCGGCCGCCGCAAGGCGGTATCTACATCCCAGGGATGATTGGTGGCAGCCAGAACAAAGACGCCTTCATTGTTGCTCCCGACCGAATCAAGTTCAGCCAATAGTTGGTTGACCACGCCGCTAATTGCCGAATGTCTCACCAGGCTGCGCTTGCGACCCAGCGCGTCGATCTCGTCAAAGAACAAAACGCATGGAGATTTTCGGCGCGCGCGCTCAAAAATCTGATGAAGATTTTGCTCGCTATTGCCCAACCACATATCCAGGACATCAGATAAACCAACCGAGAGGAACTTCGCACCCAATTCACCCGCCGTCGCGCGCGCAATGAAGGTCTTCCCGCATCCAGGCGGTCCGTAGAGAAGCAGTCCGCCGCGCAAACGCTTGCCGAAGTAATTCATCAACTTCGGATTTTTCATGGGTCCCAGGAACGCCAGCTCAAGCCGCTGCTTCACGTCATCCATCCCGGCCACGTCCGCCAGCCGAAAACCGGGGTCTTCAAATTCCCAAATCTCGTCCGTCTCATCCAGAACGCTGTCAACGCGCTGATCGCTATCGCCGAATATTGTTGAAACTGAAGCCGGCGTCTGCCGCGAATCGTCATACTCGAACAGGATTTCCTCGTCTTCGTCATCGTCCTTCTTTGCGGAACGCGTCTCGTTTAGCAGCGCCGCAGACAGGCGGCGATAGGCTGTTGCCTGTTGTAGGCGTCCGAGCAGATCTGCGGCCTGAGCCGCCAGCGTCAACGCCTCGCGATTATCGGGCGCCTGTTCGAGAGCCACCTTTAAATGCTCCCATGCTGCGGCGGCGTCACCATCCGCGAGCAGCAATGAAGCTACATGAAGACGAAGCGACACATCCGCCGGATCATTTTCGATGGCCGCGACCAGCGCGTTAATGACGCTTTCCTCTTTCATAATGATTAGGTGCGGCGATGCCTCGTTTTGTGCCGCTCTATTATCCTGATCGGCGTGCCAAAAAAATCAAATTGCTCGCGCATTCGATTTTCTAAATGACGCACGAAACTGAAGTGGAGGCCTGCTTTCCCACCGGCGGTGAAGACGATGAACGTCGGCGGCCGCACACCTGTCTGCGTGATGTATTGCACGTGCAGGCGCGAGCCGCGAAAGGTCTTGGCCGGTGTGACGCCGGATTTTTGGCGCACTTCACGCTCGAAGAATTCGTTGAGCCGCGATGTCGCGACGCGTAGATTGCGCGCAGCCTTCGCGCGCACGGCGAGCGGCAGGAGCTTGGTCACGCGCTGACCAGTGAGGGCCGAAGTTGTGACCACAGGAGCCCAACTAAGAAATTTCATTTGGTCACGAAGCTTCCGTTCAAAGCGCGCGCCGGCGCTCGAATCTTTGTCCGCCAACAAATCCCACTTGTTCAAAGCGAGAATGATCGAGCAACCAGCTTCGACGGCGTAACCGGCAATCGTCGCGTCTAATGCAGTGACACCTTCCTCGGCATCAAGCAAAACGATTGCGACATCAGCGCGCTCCAGACTCTTGCGCGCCATGATGACCGAGAGTTTTTCCGCCATCGCCGTCGTCTTGCCTTTGCGCCGAATGCCGGCCGTGTCGATGATGCGAAAAATCTGTGTGTCGGTTTTCAGCAGAGTGTCCACACTGTCACGGGTCGTGCCGGCCACAGGTGAAACAATTGCGCGCTCTTCGCCGAGCAGGCGATTCAACAAAGATGACTTACCAACGTTAGGACGACCCACGATCGCCAGATTGATTTCTCTTGAGCCCTCCCTGCGGGTCGAGTTACTTCCCCGCGTCTCCGCGTCAACGCGTCCCCGTGTCGTTATTTCGTCTGAATCCTCGCTCACAGTCGGGTCGCTGTCCCGCTTCGCCCTGTCTTCCCGTCTCGCTGTCAGAGCTTGCGCCAATTCATCCAGCGCCTCTCCGATTCCATTTCCGTGCTCGGCCGAAATTGGAAACACTTCGGAAAATCCGAATCGATGAAACTCCGTGGCTTCATCTTCCAGGCGCGCCGCGTCAACTTTATTGGCTGCGACCAGAACCGGTTTGCCGGTGGCGCGCAGAAGTTGCGCCAGCTCCTCGTCCAGCGGTGTCACGCCTTTGCGCGCATCGACCACCCAAATCAACGCCACCGCATCGTCGATCGCCACCGCAGCTTGCCGGAAGATGTTGGCCGGAATGACGGCTTCGTCATCCGGTACGATGCCGCCGGTATCGACCATGGCAAAGCGCTGCCCATTCCATTCGGCTTCGCCGTAGATTCGATCACGCGTGATGCCCGGCTCGTCGCCGACAATGGCCCGCCGCTCGCCAATCAATCGATTGAAGAGCGTCGACTTGCCAACGTTGGGCCGGCCAACGATCGCTACCAGGGGCAATTCTGTTTGCTTTGTCCTCGCCATCTTCAGAAGCGTTGATGATAACCGACGTGTTCGGGAATCGCAGCTTTGCCTCTTAGAAACTCGGCCACACATGCGTTAAGATGCGTCCGCTAAAGTCCCGTCGCCTAAGGGCAATCCGATGATTGAAGAGCGCAAAAACACCACGTTTGAAATTCGTGTCTCGGAAGGAAAGACCGGCGCCGATCCCGATGCGCCCGACTGGGAAGTGGCCGAACTCGAGAACGGCAGAGTCGTCGACAACGCGGATATCTATGACAACCTGACTTACGCCGAAGCTCAGCAGATCGCCGGCATGTGGTCCAGGAAGAAAGAAGAAGCTGAAGCCGTCACTGAGTAGCTCGCTCTTTCCACCTTTTGGGTCTGGACAATAGTCGTGAATTCAAGACATGTACGAGTAGCATGGCAGCCCCTCGCACCCTAAGCTGCTGTGCTATTAGCATCTGTGACCTGCAACGTCACAAAAAGATTAAAGAAGAGGCGTTAATCCCGCCTGTGGCTCGCTGTGTCGCGGCGTTCGTTAGTCCAGTCTTTTTTTCGAGCCCGGTTGAAAGGAGACGGTAATGTCCACATCCCCTAAAAGACCGATCAACAACTATGAAGAAATTCCGGCTATGAAAATCGCCAAGCGACTCACACCCGCCGCAATGACTGTCCTGATCTTGTCAATCATTTTCGACAGAGGTTCTGCATCCGTGCTTAGCGCGGAATTAATGCTCGGTTCTTGGATTGCATACTTCGCCTCTGCCCTGGCGGGCGCTTTCGTTTGGTACCACTTGATTCAAGTTAAACGCGCGACGCACTGGAACGATTCCGACAAAGCCAAGAATCCGGATAGTGGTTCCGACCAAACTGCCTCTGATTCTGAGTCACACTTTTATGAAAGCCCTTACGTGCGATCATGCTCGCTACTGCAACTTCTCCTTTTTACAGTTGCCACGTTGCTCTTGCTTGCGTCTGGCATCTCAAACGTTGTTACCCGAATAAAAGACGGGCCAATCGTTTTTTCCCCTCCTTCGGGTGAACCAGGGCGCTCCTATGTGATCTCTCCGAATTGCAGCCTCTTCAAGGGTTGTTCTGAGAATGATCTCAAAGCTTTCTTTGGGTACGCGAGTCTGAGCCCAACGCTGAAGAACGAGATCCAAAACACTTTCAAGGTAGAATTGCAAAATACCTTCAAGGCTGAACTGAAGCCTGTCTTCGAAACGCAGATCGAAATAAAAGCCGAAATCAATACTCTGCGCCACATCTGCGCAGAGCATTGTCGTTGCGGGCCAACGGCGTCACCAGAGAGCGCCAGCCATCACGTCTCGCGCCCAACCATTAAAGATCAAGCGTTGTCGTCGCATCCTCCTGGAAGCTAACGCACAAGTCCAATTAGAGACCTCTGCCTCTGTTGGTTTAATATCGCTGTGCTGATTAACACGGCGATTCGAAGCCGGCTGCGCACAAACGGTTCAGCAGAACATTCGAAAATGCCCGACCAAATTACTCTAAGCAAAGCTAACGTCGATCCAAATCCAATCCGTCAATTCGAACTTTGGTTCAAAGAAGCCGGCGCCAACGGCATGTCGGAACAGGACGCAACTTCGATGACGCTCGCTACCGCCGACAAAAACGGACGGCCGTGCGCGCGCATCGTGTTGCTGAAGAGTTTCGATGAAAGCGGCTTTGTCTTCTTCACGAACTACCATAGTCGCAAAGGCGGCGAATTGATCGCCAACGCGCGCGCGTGTCTCCTTTTTTATTGGCCGCCGCTGTGGCGACAAGTGCGTATCGAAGGCGCCGTTGAAAAAGTTTCTCCCGCAGAGTCAGACGAATACTTTCATTCCCGACCGCTCGGCAGCAAACTCGGCGCCTGGGCGTCAGATCAAAGTCAGCCAATCACCAGTCGTAGCGAACTGGAAGAACGATTTAAAGAATTCGCTTCGAAATTTTCGGACAGTGTTCCCCGTCCTCCGCATTGGGGTGGCTTTCGCGTAAAGCCCGACGTGATCGAGTTCTGGCAAGGTCGCGAGAATCGCCTGCATGATCGCCTTGTCTACCGGCGCGAGGGTGATGGAAGGTGGCGCATCGAACGGCTCGCTCCATAATTTTCTCTCAGATGTTGCTGCATAACGATTCTGAATCTCTTCGGCAAAACCGTTGGCCGCGCGCGTCCAACAAGTGTAGGCACGCCAGGCTGCTGAGCGCAGAAGCTTGCCTTGCCAACGGTCTTTGTCAATATAATACGCGCGATTAAGTGGCCGCCGGGTACCCTCGTGACCGATTCATCTGCGACAAAATTTCCTGAGACCATCGCGAAATGCGCTAAAGAGGTTGCAGCGACCTACGCTCAATGCGCTACGGCTCATCCGGCGTTTGGCGTAACCCAGGAAGAATTCGCGGTCGCCTTGAGCGGCGCGGTTGAAAAGTTCGCAGACTGTTCAGGCGTGAGCGGCCGGGGTCAATCAGTGCGCCAACTGCGTAAGTTTTTGAGCGAGCTGCAAAACGAAGACGTTTACCTGGCACTGGCCTGCGCGCGCGGAAATGAAGCGGCCTGGTGGGAATTCGACCGGCGCTATCGATCGTTCATTGAACGGCTGGCGCGACATCTGCTGCCGCAACGCGCCAATGCCGATGAAGTCATCGATCATGTGTATGCGGAATTATTCGGAACCAAAGTCGTCGAGGGCGTGCGGTTGTCAAAGTTTCGCACCTACACCGGCCGCGGCACATTGCAGGGATGGTTGCGCGCGGTCGTTTCGAACGCAGTGATTGATTTTTTTCGACGACGACAGGATGAAGTTTCATTGGACAAGCTGGAAGAAATCGGCGAGGAACCGGGGCTGCGGCATTCGCGGCACGCGCATGCGCATCGCGCGGAAGAATCAATGCTGGCAACCATTGTGCGCGAAAGATACCGAACTGTGACCGTCGCGGCGCTCGATCATGCGCTGGCGACGCTTGACGATCACGAGAAGCTGCTGCTGCTCTACTATCACGTGGACGGTTTGAAGCTGCGTGAGATTGCGCGGCTGGTGCAGGAACCGATGTCGCCGATTCGCCGCTGGTTTCAGCGCCGCGGCCGTGCGGGTCGCGTGCACGAATCGACGGTGATGCGCTGGCTTGAGAAGGCTTACGAAAAAGTGGCCGAACGATTTCGATCAGAATTGGGAAAGAAACACGGCTTGAGCGCCGAAGAAATAGAAATCTGCATGTCGATCGCGACTGAAGATCTCGGCCACGGCGTAAATCTGCAAGCGATGACCAGCGGTGAGACGAGCTTTCCGAAAGTAAAGACAGCCGAGGGCACATCGTAAAGTGACGGCAACCGTGGACAAGAAGACCGGCACCATTCGGGAATTGATCGCTCAGCGACTGAAGTCTGTCGCGGCCGCCGAACTGTCTGAGAAGTCCGTCCAACCACATCTCGATGAAGACATGATTGCCGCCTTCGTCGAAGGACGTTTGCACGATGACGAATGCCAGCCGGTGCTGGCGCACCTCGCTGCGTGCGGAGCCTGCCGCCGTGCGTCAGCGCAGATTGTGCAGCTTGAAAATCAGGTCGATGCCGAACCTGCCCCGGGAACGGTGGAAGAGCCCAGTCGCTTGGAATCGATGCTGTCGAAACTCGGTTCGTTAGTTTCCTCGGCAGGTGAGGAAGTGGTGTTTGCCTATCAGAATCCGGAAGAGGAAGACAAGAGCAAGCAAAGCCCAAACCTAGCCCCACCAACCGACAATCACGAATAGATAGGTCTGAGATTGCGACGCGTAGCGTCGCCATGAATTTAGGCCGGCCTTTCAAGGCCGGCTTGACGTCGGCAATTCAATCGCGTCGCGTAGCGACGACTGAATCAGCCCCACAAATAGCGCTCATCGTAGTCCACACCGTGTTTCTCTAACAACTCCAAATACTCTTCTTGAAATGTTTTCTTTTGGTGATGCGCGCGTTGAGTCTGAACGTATTTAAGCACATCTGGAAGCTGCGACTTGCTTACCGTGAATCCGCCATAACCGTCCTGCCATTCGAACCGGCGTAGCTTCGGAAATTCCTCATGAATCCATTTGGAGGAGTCGCCCTTGAGGTATTGTGCGATTTGACTTGGACTCAGCGTCGGCGGCGCCATCACCACTGCATGAATGTGATCATCGACGCCGCCGATTTGAAGCGCCGTCATCTTGTGAGCGCGCGCAACGCCGCCGATGTACGCCCAGATTCGATCCTCAATGTCTGTCGAAATCCAAGGTTCGCGATTCTTGGTGCTGAAGGTGAAGTGATAGTGAAGCGAGGTGTAGGTGTTGGCCATGGGAGCCTCCGCTGTCAGTCGTCGCTACGCGACGATGGTTTGTTGGGATTTGTGTTCCCGGCCTTGAAAGACCGGGCTAAATTCACAGGTCGCTATGCGACCGAATCGATTTTGAATCTGATTTCCCGGCCTTGAAAGGCCGGGCTAAATTCACAGGTCGCTATGCGACCGAATCGATTTTGAATCTGATTTCTTGGACTTGAAAGACCGGGCTCAATTCACAGGTCGCTATGCGACCAAATCGATTTTGAATCTGATTTCCCGGCCTTGAAAGACCGGGCTAAATTCACAGGTCGCTATGCGACCGCGATTTGGACTTTCATTCGGCCTTGAATTCAGTCGTCGCTACGCGACGAGCGACCCTCTTGCGACAATTGTCCCGGCCTTGAAAGGCCGGGCTAAAGTCATCGGTCGCTATGCGACCGAATCGATTTGGACTTTCATTCGGCCTTGAATTCAGTCGTCGCTACGCGACGAGCGAACCTCTTGCGACAATTGTCCCGGCCTTGAAAGGCCGGGCTAAATTCACAGGTCGCTATGCGACCGCGATTTGGACTTTCATTCGGCCTTGAATTCAGTCGTCGCTACGCGACGAGCGAACCTCTTGCGACAATTGTCCCGGCCTTGAAAGGCCGGGCTAAAGTCATCGGTCGCTATGCGACCCCAAGCAGCGTGAACGCTGCTATATCACAACTACCGGTGCTGTTTCACGAGCACCGTTCCGCGATGGATCTGGCCTGTGCAAACGGACGATTAACTTAAATCCTAATCAACGGACTCCGCGCCTGCGTGCTGCGGATTATTGTTAGGCCGATCGTTCACTGACACGCGGCTTCATCCGCTTCGCATACAGCGGAAACTTCGCGGTGAGTTCACTCACACTCCGCTTCACTTGCTCGCGGACTTCTTCCGATTGAGGCTCGCGCACAATCGCAGCGATCATGCGTCCGATTTCCTGCATCTCGGCTTCTTTCATGCCACGCGTGGTGACGGCGGGAGTGCCGATGCGCAGCCCGGAAGCCACAAAGGGTTTGTTCTGATCGAAAGGAATCGTGTTTTTGTTGACGGTGATGAGTGCAGCTTCCAGAGCTTTCTCGGCGTCTTTGCCGGTAATTCCCTTTCCGTCCATCCACACATCGACCAGCATCAGGTGATTGTCGGTGCCGCCGGAAACGATACGCAGCCCCTGCTCCTGCAATTCCGCACAGAGCGCTTTCGCATTCGCCAGAATCTGCCGCTGATATTCTTTGAAGTCGTCACGCAACGCTTCGCCGAACGCTACGGCTTTCGCCGCGATGATATGCACGAGCGGCCCACCCTGAACGCCGGGAAACAGACGCCGATCGATTTCTTTCGCGTGCTCTTCTTTGCACAGAATTAGACCACCGCGCGGGCCACGCAGAGTCTTATGCGTCGTCGTCGTCACGTAATCCGCGTGCGGCACCGGGGAAGGATGCAAACCCGCCACAACTGGTCCGGCAATATGCGCGATGTCCGCGAACATGCGCGCGCCGACGCTCTTCGCAATCTCGCCGATGCGTTTGAAATCGATGATGCGCGGATATGCCGACGCGCCGCACACCAGCAGCTTCGGTTTGTGCTCTTCCGCCAGGCGCTGCAATTCGTCGTAGTCGATCATTTCGGTCTCGCGAGAGACGCCGTAATCCGCGACTCTGTAACTCAGGCCCGAAAAGTTTAGCGGATGTCCGTGGGTGAGGTGTCCACCGTGTGAGAGATTCATGCCGAGGATCTGATCGCCGTACTGAATCGCCGCGAGATACACGGACATGTTGGCTTGTGCACCGCTGTGCGGTTGCACGTTCGCGTGATCGGCGCCGAATAACTCTTTCGCGCGATCGATCGCGGCCTGCTCCACCACGTCAGTGTATTCACAGCCGCCGTAGTAACGTTTGCCGGGATATCCTTCGGCGTACTTGTTGGTAAAGACCGAGCCCGCGGCTTCGAGCACAGCTTCACTGACGAAGTTTTCTGAGGCGATCAGCTCGAGCCCGTTCGCCTGACGCGCGACTTCGTTGTCGATCGCGTTGGCGATGAGCGGATCAGTTTCAGCGAGAGGCAGGTTATGGAGATTGTTTGATTGATTCATTGGATCATTGACTCACTGAATCAATGCACCGATGAATCAATGATTAAATTGCTGAATCTCTTCTTTCTCGATCTCGCGAATTTTTTCCACGCGTCGCTCATGACGCCCGCCATCGAACTTGGCTCCGAACCAGGCGCGCACAATCTTGACGAGTTCGTCGTACGGCGTGACCCGCGCGCCCAACGATAGGACATTGGCGTCGTTGTGCTCGCGCGCCAGGCGGGCAATCTCTTCGTTCCACGCGACGGCGGCGCGCACGCCCGGCACTTTGTTGGCGGCGATTGCCATTCCGGTTCCCGATCCACAAACCAGAAGGCCCTGATCGACGTGGCCGCTCGCGACTTCGTCGCCCACTTTGCGCGCGTAATCGGGATAGTCGACCGAGTCCGTCGAAACCGTGCCGAGGTCCTCGTATTGAATTCCGAGCTCGTCGAGCAGCGGCTTAAGCTGCTCCTTCTCCGGATAACCAGCGTGATCGCTCGCGATTGCTATCTTCATTGAATTGCTCTTTTGTTGATTTGTGACGATGGTACATCAGCGAGAACGACCGGGCAAACGCTTCGTAAAAAAGGGTCCCGCTCCGTTAGGAGCGAAATATTTGTAGATCCGAACGTTTCCAATAATTCATCTAAGCTCCTTTAGGAGCGAAATCGAAAACGCGAATATGCCGCTCCTAACGGAGCTCTAACTGTTATTGATGAGAGGAGCTATAAATATTTCGCGCCTACGGCGCGAAGTCCAGCCGCATATCACACTTTGCGTTGCTTACTCACCTAAGCCACAATGCTCGGTCTATGCGCTGGTCTCAATATTTCATTCCTACTCTGCGCGAAGACCCGGCTGATGCCGAGGTCGTTTCGCACAAACTGCTGCTGCGCGCGGGCGTCGTGCGTCAACTTTCCGCGGGAATCTATTCGTATCTGCCGCTGGGCCAACGCATCGCTTTGAAGGTGATGCAAATTTTGCGCGAAGAGATGAATGCAATCGGCGGTCAGGAATTCTATCTGCCGGCGCTGCATCCGGCGGAGCTTTGGCAAGAGTCAGGTCGTTGGCAGGCGATTGACGACATCATGTTCCGTCTCAAGGATCGCAAAGGCACCGACCTCTGTCTGGGGATGACGCATGAGGAAGTATTTACGGCCATCGCCCGTAACGAACTGCGCTCATACAAACAACTGCCGCAGGTTTGGTATCAGATTCAGATCAAGTTTCGCGACGAGCCACGGCCGAAGTCAGGCCTGATGCGTCTGCGCACCTTCATCATGAAGGATGCGTACACCTTCGACGTCGATCGTGCCGGACTTGATAAAGCGTTTCTTGATCAGCGCGATGCGTACATAAAAATTTTCACGCGCTGCGGGATTCAGTTTTCGATTGTCGAAGCCTCATCAGGATCGATGGGCGGTTCGGAATCGAACGAATTCGTCGCGCGCACGGATGCCGGCGAAGACTTAATTGCAAGTTGCTCGAACTGCGATTATGCAGCGAATCTCGAGAAAGCGACGTCGCGCTTGCCGGAGATTCAGGATGAAACTGGCCCGTCTGCTCCGGAAGAATTTCCCACGCCCGGCGTGCGCACGATTGAAGATCTGACGACTTTTCCCGGAGGCGCTGCCGCTGATCGGCAAATCAAGACCCTGGTTTATTTCGCGACAGTCGATAGTGAACCGACGCCGGTGCTCGCGCTGTTGCGTGGCGACCATCAGCTTCATGAAGTGAAGTTGAATGACGCCCTTGGGTCCAACGCGGTTCGTCCAGCACAAGCGGAGGAGATTCGTGAACTGCTGGGAGCGAGCGCGGGCAGCCTCGGTGGCGTGCGCGCGAAAAAAATGGCGCACGGCGCTAACCGAAACTTGCGGATCATCGCTGACCTCGGCCTCAAAGGCCGACGCAACATGACGACTGGCGCGAACAAAGATGACCATCATATTCGCGGCGTCGACATCGAGCGTGACATTGAAGTCGATCAGTGGGCCGACCTGCGTACCGTCGCATCGGGCGAAACGTGTCCACGATGCAGCGACGGGACTCTCGAAGTTTTCAAAGCCATGGAGATCGGCCACATCTTTAAGCTGGGCACGAAGTATTCCGAGTCAATGGGCGCCACCGTGCTAACCGCCGACGGCAAAGAAGTGCCGATTGTGATGGGCAGCTACGGCATCGGCGTCGAACGCATCATCACTGCGGCCATTGAACAGAACCACGACAAGGACGGAATCATCTGGCCGAAATCGATCACGCCGTTCGATGCCATCGTCACGATTACCAACATCAAGGATGAGAAGCTGCGCGACGCAGGCGACCAGCTTTACGCGGATTTGCGTGCGGCCGGTCTGGAAGTTCTGCTTGACGATCGTGATGAACGCGCCGGCGTAAAATTCAAAGACGCGGATCTAATCGGCATTCCTTACCGGATCACAATTGGCAAGAAGATCGGCGACGGCCTGGTCGAGCTTTTCGATCGCCGCGCCAAGCAGAGTGAAGATGTGAAGTTGATTGATGTAGTTGCGCGCGTTCAGAAACTGGCCCTATCGCAGGTTTAGCGCGTTATACTTGGCACAATGAACGCAGTTCCTCCGTTTGTTCGAGAGTATTTGTTTACGGTCTGGGGGATACTCGCGCTTTTCATCGCCACACTACCTGCGGCGGCTCAAGACCAACTCCCGGAGCTAGTCCGTCGCATCAAGCCTTCCGCCGTCGCCATCGAGACGTTCGATGCGCGCGGCGAAAAACTTTCCCGTGGCAGCGGTTTCTTTGTTGACGTCGATCGAGTCGTGACCAATCGGCATGTAATCGACGGCGCGTATCGTGCTGAAGTTCATTCGGTTTCCGGTAGCAGCTATCCCGTGAAGAGCGTGCTGGCCGTTGACGCTGAAGGAGACCTTGCGCTCTTGAAAGTCGACGCGCCGCCGAATCTGGTGCGGCCGCTATCGCTCGATCGCACCTCGCCGCAAGAGGGCGAAAGCATCGTCGTGATCGGCAATCCGTTTGGTCTGGAAGGGAGCGTAACTAACGGCATTGTCTCAGCCGTGCGCGACATCCCCGGGTTCGGACGCATTATTCAGATCACCGCGCCCATCTCGCCGGGCTCGAGCGGCAGCCCCGTCGTCAACATGCAGGGCCAGGTGATTGGTGTCGCCACTCTACAAGTCGCCGGCGGACAAAGCGTGAACTTCGCAATTCCTTCTGAGCGCATTGCGCAGCTCGATCGTTCGGCCCAGACGCAAACCGCCGGCATGTCGCTCGGCGAGCTCGTCAGTGCGACTAGTCGCAACAAGCGAGCGCGCGCCGTCGAGTTCTTCCGCAACGGTCTGACGTTTCTTTCGAAAGACGATTGCCAGGGCGCCTTGCCCTACTTTCAAAAGGCTGCCGACGCCGATAATGGGTACGCGGAAGCGTGGGCGCAGATGGGGTTCTGTCATGAAAAGCTGGGCCGCCACAATGAAGCGATCGAAGCGTCAAAACGCGCGGTCAACATTCGCCCATCCGCCGAATCGTACTTCAACATCGGACTCGCCAACTATTATTTGAAGCAGTATCGCGAAGCCGAAGCTGCCTACCGGCAATCAATCAAACTCGATCCATACAACGCCGCCGACGCGTATTACGCACTCGGTTTGACGTATCGCGACTCAGGCCAGTTTGACGACGAAGTCAGCGCGTACAAGAACGTGATTCGGCTACGGTCAGACTACGCGAATGCGTACGACCGGCTGGGTCAGCGTTACTTGCAGATGAAGAGATATGCCGAGGCGATCGAAGCGTTCAAGCAGCTGGCGATGCTCAAGCCCGGCGATGCGAATGCGCAAAACAGTCTCGGCGAAGTTTACGTAGCCGCATCCCGCAACGATGAAGCCGTCGAAAGTTTTCGCCAGGCAATTCGTCTGAAGCCGGATTTCGGCAAAGCATTTTTCAATTTAGGAAAGACTCTGCTGGCGCAAGGACAGCGCGATGCGGCGATCGAGCAATACGTGATTCTTCAGAATCTGGATGAGGACTGGGCCGAGAAGCTCTACAACTTAATCTATCCCTAAGACGTGTTACAGAACCGCGAGCGGTAGCGAGCGGGATCCAAAAGTAACTTGCGCCTTGGTCCCGCTCGCTACCGCCCGCGGTTCTGTAAGTACGCATAGAAATCGAGGCCGGAATGCGCTCTCCCCTTCACATCCCGGCCTCAACCCACGGTCACCTCGCAGCGACCGAACTTGAATAAACTTTTTTAGTACCCGTACCTGCGTCCACGAATTCGGTAGGTGTACAACGCTGAACCACCGGCACCCGCCGCCGCGCCAATTGCTGCGCCGCGCTTTCCACCGAGCATTGCGCCCAGAGCCGCGCCTGCACCGGCGCCAATCGCCACCGTCAGCTTGTCACGATGTTTTTGCCAAAAGCTGCGATTGTCATAGCCATAATCGTAATAACTTCGATTGTCGTAAGTGCTTGAATTGCCGTAAAACCCTGAATTGTCGTAATACCCGCGCGAATCGTAACTACACGAACTCTGCGTGCGCGAATCGCGGCGACAGTTTCTTTGTTGGGCAAGTGCCGGCACCGAAACGGCTGCCAGGATGGCGACACTGATAACGAGGGCGACTAATCTTTTCATTCCCAACCTCCGGCGCAATGAAATGGCAACGACCGTGCCACATTACCCGACCGCGTCAGCGAAATGTTGTTTGCTTCAGTTTTCGCAGCAGTCGCTCGCATTTGCCGTCACCCGAATAGTAAGATTCGCCCCCAACTTGCGCTGCCGTGTACGATATCGTCGTTCAGCAGCCGGAAATGGAGTGAACCTCGCGTGAAGGCAGGAAAGAACAGCGTCGCAGCAGGATTTATACAGCAGTCAGCCGTTCGTGTCGGGCTCGGGATGGCTTCTCTGATGCTAGCGCTCGCCAGCCTCGCCGCCCCCGCGAACGCCCAGGCGCAAAAAACGCCGATTGAAGTGCCCTTCGAATTTATCCACAACCAAATCGTGGTGGACGCGAAGATCAATGGGAAGGGACCTTTTAAAATGCTGCTCGATACTGACACCGATCCTTCAGCGATCGATTCGGCAGCGGCGCAAGAGTTAGGCCTGGCGGTTGGCCAAAAGGGTTATCCCACTACCGGCGGAGGAACGGACGAAAACCCTTCCCATTTAACTACGCTGAACGTCGTGGAAGTTGGAACCATATCGGCAAAACAGGTTACTGCGGCGGTGTTGGATTTGAGCAAACTGGCGAAGCAGATGGGCGGCCCGGTGCGGGGAGTTCTGGGATACAGTTTCTTGAAGGACCGCATCATCCAAATCGACTACGCGAATCTGAAGGTTCGATTCTTCACCGAATCGCCGTATCCGCGAATTCAGTTGGCGCCAAATACCGTCAACACGATTGCCCTGGCTTTTAAGCGCGAAGATGGCAACGTCATTGTTGACTCAGTATTCGTGAATAATGAAAAGATGCGGGCGACGCTCGATACGGGTTCGAGCGGCAGTTTTTCAGTGATGCCTGAAGCTGCGGCTCTGCTCCGATTGGACGAGGATGCGATTGACGGTGAGACCGAAACTTCGGTGGGATACAACGGCGAGTACCAACAGAAGAAGGCGGTACTGAAGTCGGTGCGAATCGGACGCTATGCGGCTGAAGGAGTGCAAGCAGCTTTCTTTCTGCCCAAGACCGGCCACGACAACAAATCCTATCAGGTCAATATCGGCAACGCCTTCTTCCAGGACTTTCTGATGACCTTCGACTTTAAGAATAAGATCGTGGTGTTCGAGAGAGTTGATTGAATGTTCGGCCTTGCCTCAAAAAAAGTCTTCCGACCTTCCTAGTAAGCCGACGCGTAGCGGCGAAATGAATTTAGCCCGGTCTTTTAAGGCCGGGTACTCGGGACATAACAATGTTCCCGTCGCCTAGCGACGATTGAGGAGGCAGGTGTTCTTCCGTTCGCTAACGCCGAAGGCGTTTACAACCTAGCCCAAGGTTGCGCGCGCGAGCGCGCTACCTTGGGTAGTTCAAGACAAAACAGGTCCCAACCCTGAAAGGGTTGCGAAATAGGTTTGCCCCGAAAGGGTCACATTTTTGTGAATCCCAATTCAACACCGGTGTGCCTGCAGGGTTCCGCAACCCTTTCAGGGTTGCCCTGCCGTGTTGGCTCATTACCCAGGGTAGCCGCGCTAGCGCGCGTCAACCCTGGGCTG
>Ga0134126_10000763_pt1 | contig 40446 bp, 40 predicted proteins | sample KB31752_FD_96881 | JGI IMG/M metagenome (GOLD analysis project Ga0134126, IMG submission 96881) | Terrestrial soil microbial communities with excess Nitrogen fertilizer from Kellogg Biological Station, Michigan, USA - KB3-175-2 | ecosystem: Environmental > Terrestrial > Soil > Unclassified ...
ACCTGCGCGTCGAGCTCCAGCGCCCGTATGCGCGAGACGATCGTGCTCGCAACCGGGCGCTGGCGGCGTTTGCGCGGCGGCTGGGCGTGCCGTGCGTGGCCAGCGGCGACGTGCACGCGCACGCGCGCTGCCGGGCCGAGCTGCAGGACGCGTTCGTGGCGCTGCGCCACCGCACCACGCTCGACGCCTCCGAGCCGCTGCGCCGCGGCAACTGCAGCCACGTGATGACCACGCCACAGGCGATGACCCGCCGTTTCGCCGACCATCCGGAGGCGGTGCGCGAGACGCTGGCGCTGGCCGAGCGGCTGACGTTCGACCTCACGCACGACCTCGGCTACCGCTATCCGGGGGCAGAGGATGCGAGCGCGGAGCGCAAGCTGGCCGAGCTGTGCGAGGCGCGTCTGCACGAGCACTACGAGGCGGCGGCGGCTTGCGCCGAGGCGCAGGCGCGCCTGAGGCAGGAGCTGAACGTGATCGGCAAGCTCGGGCTGGCCGGCTTCTTCCTGCTGCACCACGACATGCTCGAGCTCTCGCGGGAGGTCGCTCGCGAGGTGAGGGGGCCGGACTCTGTGCGCGCCCTGCTGGCGCCGGGGCGGGGGCGGGGATCGTCGGTCTCCTCGCTGGTCTGTTACCTGATCGGGCTCTCGCACATCGACCCGATCGCCAACAGACTGACGCTCGGGCGCTTCCTGCACGAGGATCTGCGCGGACTGCCGGACATCGACCTCGACTTTCCGCGCGACATCCGCGAGGTGCTGATACCGCGCGTGCACGAGCGCTTCGGCTGCGAGCGCGCCGCGCTGGTGGCGGCCTTCCCGACCTTCCGTGCGCGCGGGGCGATTCGCGAGCTGGGCAAGGTTCTCGGCCTGCCGCCCGGCGAGATCGAGCGCGAGGCCCGCAGTGCGGAGCGCTACGGAGCGGCCGAGCACGACATCGGCGTCGCCGGCGGGGAGATGGGCGAGCGGGGGGATCGGGAGGAGCGGGAGGATCGGCTGTCCGCAGAACCTGCTCGCGGCCGGACGGTCGTGGCCCGCTCGGAGCGCTGGCGCTGGCTCGCCCGGCTCGTCGAGGAGGCCTACGGACTGCCGCGGCACCTCTCCCAGCACTCGGGCGGGATGATCATCGCGACGCGACCGCTGATCGACTGCTGCCCGGTCGTGCCGGCGGCGATGGAGGGCAGGCAGATGGTGCAGTGGGACAAGGACTCCTGCGCGGACGCCGGCTTCTTGAAGATCGACCTGCTGGGGCTGGGGATGCTCTCGGCGGTCGAGCGGTGCGTGGAGACGATCGTGCACACGCGCGGAGAACGGGTCGACCTCTCGCGCATACCGTTCGACGACGAGCGGACCTTTGACGCGATCAGCGCGGCGGACACGGTCGGCTCCTTCCAGATCGAGAGCCGCGCGCAGATGCAGTCGCTGCGGCGTACGCGCCCGAGGGACCTGGATGACCTGGCGGTGCAGGTCGCGATCATCCGGCCGGGCCCGATCCAGGGCGGGGCGGTCAACCCCTACATCGAGCGCAGGCGCCGGTTGCGCGAAGACCCGGACTACCAGATCCCCTACGAGCACCCCTCGCTGGAGCCGGTGCTGCGTGACACGCTGGGCACGATCATCTTCCAGGACCAGGTGATGGAAGTGGCTCAGGCGTTCGCCGGCTACACCCCCGGGGAAGCGGAGGGGCTGCGCCGGGCGATGAGCCGCAAGCGCTCGCAGGAGCTGCTGCAGAGCCATCGCGAGCGCTTCGTCGCCGGCGTCATGCGCCACGCCGGCCGCGACGGATCGGAGATCGACCAGCAGACGGCGGAGCGCGTGTGGCAGATGATCGAGGGCTTCGCGGGCTTCGGCTTCCCCAAGGCGCACAGCGCCGCCTTCGGCCTGCTCGCCTACCAGTCGACGTGGCTGCGCGTGTACTACGGCCCGGAGTTCCTCTGTGCGCTGCTGAACGAGCAGCCGATGGGCTTCTATGCGCCGGACAGCCTCGTGCACGAGGCCGAGCACCGGGGCATCCCGATCCTGCGCCTCGACGTGAACGCATCGCAGGTCGAGTGCACGGTGCACGAGGGCGGCGTGCGCCTGGGCCTCGGCTACATCAAGGACGTCGGCGGTGAGGAGATGCGCGAGCTGGTGGCAGAGCGCGAGCGCGGCGGACGCTTCGCGAGTCTCGGCGAGCTCGCGGGACGCATCGGGGCTCGCCGCAGGACGCTCGAACAGCTGGCCTGGTCGGGTGCGTGCGACGAGATCATCGCGGCCGAGCGCTCGCCGGGGGGCAGGTGGGAGGACCGGGCGCTGGGAGAGGCGGACAGGCGCACCGCCCTATGGCAGCTGGGGCTCGCGGCGGCGGGACACGGGACAGTGGATGGCACCCAGCTGGCGCTGCCGCTGGAGCTGCCCGGCGCCCCTCGCCTGCGTCCGCTCGGACGCTGGCAGCGGTTGATCGCCGACTATGGGACCAGCGGCGTGACGATCGGCGATCACGCGATGGCGGTGCTGCGCGAGCGGCTGACGGCGCCGATGCTGACGACGAGCGCGCAGCTGACGCGCCTGCCGAGCGGCAGTGCCGTGTCGATGGCGGGGCTGGTGATCGCGCGCCAGCGCCCGGGAACGGCGAAGGGGACGATGTTCCTCCTGTTCGAGGACGAGTTCGGCACGGCCAACCTGATCGTCCCGCGGGCAGTCTACGAGCGTCATCGTCATCTCGCTCGTGCAGAGCCGCTGCTCCTGGCGCGTGGACGGGTGGAGCGCTCGGAAGGAGTCGTCAACCTGCTCGTGCGCGAGCTCTCGGAGCTCGAGCGCTTCATCGCGGGCGGCGTCGAGGGCGAGGAGCGCGAAGCTGCGCTCGCGCGCGTGCACCGGCTGCCCGTGCCCGCGCAAGCTCCGCAGGAGCAGGAGGACGATGCGGGCGAGGTCGGTTCGAGCATGCGGGCGGTTGCGCCGCCGATTCAGAGCTTCGCAATGGGCCGCCGGCGGTAGGCGGTCGTTGGCCGGCGCGTCGCGGCGTCCTCAGTCGCTCGTGTGCTTCTCGCACACCACGCTCCCTGCGTCCTTGCGAACGCTTGGCCAGCGACCGCCTACCTCACGTCGTAATGCTGGCCGGCCCGTCGCGGCGTCGTCCTCGGCCGCTCGAACGGCGAGGGTCCGCGCCGCGGCGGCTCGCCTTGTTGCGCGAGCCGCCGCGGGCGGTCAGTGGGTACTCAATGCGGGGTCAGCTCGCGCTGGGTGTCCTCGGCGTCGGTTACGGCCCACGCGAGCCGCTCGATCAGCTGCTCGGCGGCGTGGTCGTCGGAGAGGTGCAGCGAGTCGACGCGCTCGTCGAGCAGGACGGGGGTCTCTCGCTGCTCGGACGGGTCGGTCGTGACAATGATCCTGGGCATGATTCCCTCCTCGGGATTCGGGGTCATGTCGTCCCACCCACAGTGTTGCTCGCCGCGTCTCAAGAGAAGCTTAAATCTCGTGTACAAGCGGTTCAGGCCGCTGGGAAGCGCTTGAAACGATGCCGGGCGTGGACGAACGGCTGGCTACTGTGGGTCGCATCGCGCGCTTGGCCAACACCGATCTCGACGTCTATGGCCTGTGTCTGGGCGGCAATGTGTTCGGCTGGACGATCGACGAGGAGCGCTCGTTCGAAGTGCTCGACGCGTACGTGGGCGCGGGCGGCAACTTCATTGACACGGCCGACAGCTACGGCCGGCGCGGTCCGGGCGGACCGGGTGAGTCGGAGCGGATCATCGGCCGCTGGATGGCCGCGCGCGGCAACCGCGAGCAGCTCGTGATCGCGACCAAGGTGGGAATGGCGCCCGAGCTGGAGGGGCTGTCGGCGGGCAACGTCAGAAACGGGGCGGAGGCATCGCTGGAGCGCCTCGGCGTCGAGCAGATCGATCTCTACTACGCGCACCAGGACGACCCCCGGACGCCGCTGGAGGAGACGCTGACGGCGTTCGGCGAGCTGATCGAGGACGGATTGATCGCGCACGCGGCGGCGTCCAACTACAGCGCCGCACGCTTGCGCGAGGCGCTGGAGCTCGGCCGCCGCGAAGGTCGTGCGCGCTTCGTCGCCCTGCAGCCGCACTACAACCTGATGGAGCGCGAGTACGAGCGCGAGCTGGCGCCGCTGTGCGAACAGGAGGGCATCGCGTGCCTGCCCTATTTCGCACTCGCGCGCGGCTTCCTCAGCGGAAAGTACCGCCGCGGCGGCGAGCAGGTCCAGAGCCGGCGCGCGGCAGGGGTGGACGAGAGCTACGTCAACGATCGTGGCTTTGCCGTGCTCGACGCGCTCGATGAGATCGCGGCGGCGCACGACGCGCCGGTCGCGGCCGTGTCGCTTGCCTGGCTGCGCTCACAACCGACCGTGCTGGCCCCGATCGCAAGCGCGACATCGCCGGAGCAGGTGGCCGAGCTGGTCGCGTCGGTGGGCCTCGAGCTCTCGGCCGAGGAGCTCGGGCGCCTGGACGAGGTCTCTAGCCGACGCTGAGTCCGGCCGCGCCGGCCGCGCTCACGCGGTTGCCGGCGAGGAGAAGCTGAGCGTGTTCCCATCGGGGTCGACGAGCGCAGGGCGCTCGCCGTCCTGCAGCGTGAAGCGGATCTCGCTCAGCCGCGGGGCGCTGGGCGGGGACGGCCCGGCGCCCTGACTCTGCCACGAGTTCAACCCGATGTGGTGGTGATAGCCGCCGGCTGCAAGGAACGCGGCGGACGGCAGCTGCGCCTGCTCCTCGAAACCGAGCGTGTCGCGGTAGAAGGCGACCGCACGAGGCACGTCGGCGACCTTCAGGTGGACGTGGCCGATGCCGGTGCCGGGCGCGACCGTCTCGCTCGCGGCATCGACCTCGCTGGGGGCCTGTGCGAGCAGGTCCTGGATGTCGAGCGGCTGCGTGATCATGCGCAGGCGGCCGTCCGGGGAGCGCTCCCAGCTCTCGCGCGGGCGGTCTGTGTAGATCTCGATGCCGAGACCATCGGGATCGCTCAGGTAGATCGCTTCGGAGACGCCGTGGTCGGAGGCGCCCTCGAGCGGCCAGCCCGCGCGCGCGATCCGCTGCACCGTCTCGGCCAGCGCCGCACGCGAGGGATGCAGCCAGGCGACGTGGAACAGGCCGGTGTCGTGCGGGGAGAGCGGCGTCGGATCGGCGATCGCGTTCAGCTCGAGCACCGGCTGCTCCGGGTCGGCGCCGAACAGGGCACCCCGCTCGTCGCGGTCGATCGCCGGCAGCCCGAGCACGCGCTCGTAGAAGTCGGCGCTGCGCGGCAGGTCGGCGACGGCCAGGCGCACCGCGCCGATGCGCAGAGAAGGATCGATCGGGGCGCTCGTGGCCATCCTCCTTCGAGCCTACTACCCGGCCGGCGCCGTTCGCAGGCGCCCGCTCGAGCAGGCCTCAGCGCGGTTGCACGACGAGCGTCTGAAAGGCGCGGCCGAGCGCGCCGCGCTCGTCGTGGAGCACGCCTTCGGCGAGTGCCGCGCCGCCCTCGTGCAGGCGCGTGCGCGCGTCGAGGCCGATCCACTCGCCCTCGGGCAGCCGTTGCAGGTGGATGCTGAGATCGGCGTTGATGAAGACGAAGCGGTCGAACGGCAGCGCGGCGCTGACGCCGTTGCAGAAGTCCGCCGTCGCGGCCAGGCGCGTCAGCGAGCTCAGCTGCTCGCCGGGCAGCAGCGGGTGCAGCAGGCGCTGCCACACGCGCCCCGGCCCGAGCCGCCACGGGTCGTTCAACCAACGCATCTCCATGGCCGTCCCGGCGAAGCTCGCATCGCTCGAGTCGTTCAGCGCGAAACGCCTGCGCTGGCCCTGCGCGGGCGGCGGCATCGTCTCGTCCGCCGCCGCGATCGCGCCCGCTGGCGCAGGTTCGCCGGCACCGGCGACAGCGCCCGCCTCAGGGCCGGACGCGGCCTGGGCCGCGGCCGCCTCGGCCTCCCCCGGAACGGCCTGCACGCGCAGCGCGCTCGCGCGCACGACGGGCTCGTCTCCGGCGAGCAGCTCGGCGCTCAGCTCCTGAACGCGGCGCCCGGGTCGCGCGATGCGCGTGGTGAGCGTGAGCGGCGCGACCGGTATCGGCCGCAGGAACTCGAAGCCGAGGCGCCCGATGCGCAGTTCGGCGCCGGGCTGCAGGCGCTCGAAGGCCGAGGTGATCAGCGCGGCCGGAGCCCCGCCGTGCAGCGCGCGCGGATCCCATGGCCCGCGTGCCTGCTCGGTCGGCATGAAGCGCTCGCCGTCCGCGATGAAGATGCTGTCAACCGCGGAGGCCTCGGCGGCGATCTCAGGGTCGGGGCCGGGCGCGGGGGTGGGCGCCGGGGCCTGCGGTTCCTCCGGCTCAGCTGCCATCGGGGGGCAGCGTCGCGACGAAGCGCTGCAGCTCGCGTCCGTCGCGCAGCGGCGGGCCGTGGCCGAAGCAGACGAGCTCGGGCTCGAGCGCCGCCAGCCGCCGGATCGAGCTGCGATTGCGCACGGGGTCGGGCGTGAACACGTTGGGCGGCTCCTGCAGGCCCCGTTTGCCGGTGATCAGGTTCATCCCGTTGAGCACGTCGCCGAGGATCAGGACGCGGTCCGCCTCGCGCCAGTAGGCGACGTGGCCACGCGAGTGCCCCGGCACCTCGAGCACGGTGAAGCCGGCCACCTGATCGCCCTCCTGCAGGGCTCGGGCCACCGGGTGCGGCGGCCCCGTCCAGAAGCGCGACTGGAAACGATTCAGCCAACCCGGCGCCTGGCTGCTTTTGATGGCGCCGGGCGTCTCCATCGCGGGCACGTCGCCGCGTCCGCACCAGAGCGGGATCTGCAGCCGCTCGCAGATCGCGTGGCTGGCGCCCTGGTGGTCGGGATGGGCGTGCGTGAGCGCGTGCGCCGTCACCGTGCGATCGCGGATCTGGCGCATGATGCGCCGCTCGCCCTGCCGCGTGGCGGCGTCGATCAAGACGTCCTCGACCAGGTAGACGTTGATCGCGTTCGGAGGGAAGCCGCGCAGCAGGTGCAGGCCATCGGCGAGCTGCTTCACGAGCGACGCGACTCCCAGGAGAACCCCCGCACGGCGAAGTACAGGCCGAAGGCCCCCCACAGCGCGATCACGGCTAGCGCATCGAGGTGGTCGCCGATGCCGGAGCCCGTCACGAGCGCGCCCGAGAGCCCGTCGATCAGCGGCTTCAGCGGGAGCGCTTCGGCGATCTGCCGCAGGAAGCCCGGGGCGCTGCTCGAGTCGAACACGTAGAAGGAGATGAACACGACGGGCAGGAACACGGCGTTGACGTAGGCGGCGGTCGACTCGAAGTTGGGGATGGCGTGGGCGAAGGCCACGCCGAGCGCCGCCAGGGAGACGACACCGACGAGCACGAACACGATCAGCTCGGGCCAGTCGTCCGGCCACCCGATGCCGAAGACGAGCTTGCCGGCGAGGATCACGATGCCGATCTGCAGCGCCGTGTTGGTGACGGCGTTGGCGGCGACGCCGCCGAAGTAGGACAGGGTCGGCAACGGCGTGCCGCGGATCCGCTTGAGCACGCCGCGCTCGCGTAGGAACACGATGTTGTAGGCGAGCGCTGTGAACGTCGTCGCCATCACGCTCATGGCGGCGATCGCGGGCAGCAGCTTGTCGAGCTCACGCTGGTTGCCCGCGAGGATGGCGCCGCCGCCGGCGAGGAACAGCAGGGGCAGCAGGAAGTTGAAGAAGGCGGCGCTCGGGTTGCGCCAGAACATGCGTCGCTCCAGCCGGTACTGGCGCCAGCCGAGCGTGATGGTCTCAGCCATCATCGGCCTCCCCGGCGCTCGATGTCCGCTCGGCCAGCGGCCGGCGCTCGTCGGACAGCGGCTCTGCCTCGGCGGTCAGCTCGAGGTAGACGTCCTCGAGCGTGGGACGGCCCACGCTCAGCTCCTCCAAGCGCTCGCCGCGTGCGAGCGCCGCGGCGGTCAGCTCGGCCAGCAGAGCCGTCGGGTCGTCGGTCTGGTGCTCCACGAACTGCCCGTCGCGATCGCGATAGGCGACGCGGTAGTGCGAGGCGCCTACGCCGAGCTCGCGCGGCGGTCCAATGGCGAGCACACGGCCGTCCTTGACGATCGCGACGCGGTCGGCCAGCTCCTGGGCCTCGTCGAGGTAGTGCGTCGTCAGCAGCACCGTCTTGCCGAGGTCGCGCAGCCTGCGCACCGTCTCCCAGGCGCTGCGCCGCGCCTCCGGGTCGAACCCGGTCGTGGGCTCGTCGAGGAAGATCAGCTCGGGGTCGCCGATCAGCGCGAGCGCGAAGTCGAGCCGGCGCAGCTGCCCGCCGGAGAGTCGGCGGCTGCGGACGTCTGCCTGAGCCTGCAGCCCGGCCAGTGCGAGCACCTCCTCGACGTTGCGCGGGTGCGGATAGAACCCGGCCCAGTGGCGCAGTGCCTCGCGAGGGGTGATGTGGCCGTAGATGCCACCCGACTGCAGCACGATCCCGATCTGCCGGCGCAGCGCGCGGCTGCGTCCGCCCGGGTCGTGGCCGAGCACGGAGACCTCGCCGCCGCTGCGCGCTCGGTAGCCCTCGAGAATCTCGACCGTCGTGGTCTTGCCGGCGCCGTTGGGGCCGAGCAGGCCGAACACCTCGCCCCGGCGGACGGTGATGTCGATCCCGCGCACCGCCTCGAACTCGCCGTAGCGCTTGCTCAGGGCACGCACCTCGATGGCAGCCGCCGCGTCGCTCACGACTCCATCATCTCAGCATCGCCGCGCGGTCCCGCGCGCGAGGCGCTGCTACCAGTGCACGCCCCGCGTGAGCGTCGCCATCGCGATCTGCTCGAAGGAGGCGCGCTCCTCGAGCGCCTGCTGGCCCTTGGAGGCGGCCGAGTCGGGGAACACGCGGTAGGCCAGGTGCAGGATGCGGTCGACCGCCTTGGGGGAGAGCGCGTAGGCGATGACGCCGGCCGTGCCCAGGCGCGTGCCCATGTGCTTGGGGCGCCCGCGCAGCGCCTCGCAGATCATGTCGGCTGCCTCGTCGGGCGTGAGCGTCGGGAAGGCGTCGTACATCTTGGTGGGGGCGATCATCGGTGTGCGCACGAGCGGCATGTGGATGGTCGTGAACGTCACCCCGTCGCCGATCACCTCCGAGGCGACGACGCGCGTGAAGGCGTCAAGCGCGGCCTTCGACGCGACATAGGCGGAGAAGCGCGGTGGGTTCGTCTGCACGCCGATCGAGGAGATGTTCACGATGTGCCCGGAGCCGCGCTCGCGCATGTGCGGCAACAGGCCGATGATCAGCTTGACGGCGCCGAAGTAGTTCAGCTGCATCGTCCGTTCGAAGTCGTGGAAGCGGTCGTAGCTGAGCGAGATCGAGCGACGGATCGAGCGCCCGGCGTTGTTGACGAGCATGTCGACGTTGCGGTGGTCGGCGAGCACGCGCTCGACCAGCCGGTCGACCGACTCCATCTCGGCGATGTCGGCGGCGTAGACGTAGGCCGTGCCCCCGCCGGCGACGATCTCGGCGCGCGTCTCCTCCAGCTTCTCGACGTTGCGCGCGACCAGCAGCGGCACGCCCCCGGCCTCGGCGACCTTCAGCGCGGCCGAGCGCCCGATCCCGGATGAGGCGCCGGTGATCATCACGTGCTTGCCGTCGAGGGCCTCCCTGAGCGTGCGCCCGGCCGACATGCTCGGCTCCATGTCGCGCTCCCAGTAGTCCCACAGGCGCCCGGCGTAGTCGTGCAGCGCGGGTGGCCGCTCGAGTGCGGTCCCGGCGAGCACGCGGCTCGTCTCGCGCGTGTCGAAGCGCGGCACGAGCTCCATGTGCGAGAGCACCTCTTCGGGGATCCCGAGGTCGCGCAGCGCGAGTTTGCGCAGCTGCCGCCACGGCGGCAGGTCGAGCGCGAGCGCCAGCGGCCACTTCGGCAATGGGTCGGTCAGGCGTTTGTCGACGCTCAGCGCGATCCGCGGGGCGTGCGCGGCCGCTGCGAACTCGTTGATCAGGTCGTCGACGCGCTGGCGGCGCGGATCGGTCAGGTGGAAAGCTTTGCCGTCGAGGTCGGGCTCGTGGGCGAGGTGCTCGAGCGCGTCCACGACCCAGTCGACGGGCACGACGTTCGTGTTGCCCAGGTCGGGTCCCACCAACGGCGCCCACTCGGGCAGCAGCTGGCGTGCGCGCTGGATCGCCTTGAAGAAGTAGTAGGGGCCGTCGACCTTGTCCATCTCGCCGGTGCGCGAGTCGCCGACGACGATGCCCGGGCGGTAGACCCGCCAGGGGACGTAGGGCTGCTCGCGCGCGATGCGCTCGGACTCGAACTTCGTGCGGTGGTAGGGCGAGGGCAGCTTCTGGCCCTCGTCGAACATGTCCTCCGTGAACAGGCCCTTGTACTCGCCGGCGACGGCGATCGAGGAGACGTGGTGCAGGCGCTCGGCATCGACCGCCCGCGCCAGTTCGACGGCGTGGGTCGTGCCGCCCACGTTGACCGCCGTGTTCAGCTCGGCCGGCGCCGTCATGTCGTACACGGCCGCGAGGTGGAAGAAGTGCTTGATCTTGCCGCGCAGCTCGGCCACCTGCTCCTGCTCGACGCCGAGCAGCGGTTTGCGCAGGTCGCCGAGCACCGGCTGCACGCGTTTGCCGGCGCCCGCGCCGGCGACGGCGCTCCAGCGTGCGACCAGGTCCTCGAGGCGCTCGAGCGAGCTCTCGCGCACGAGCACGAACACCTTGCCCTGGCGTTTGTCGAGCAGCTGCTCGACCAAGCGTCGTCCGATGAAGCCGGTGGCTCCTGTGACGAAGTAGGCCATCGCGCCGCAGAGCCTACCTGTAAAAGGGGGACGCCGCCCAGTGCGGGCGTGGCGCAGCTACGCGCCGGCTCCGGCGCCCCCGCGACCCTCGCCGGCGACGAAGCGAGCGGCACCGCGCGCGCCGTCTTCGAACACCTCGGGCCCAGCGTCGGCCTCGAGCGCGAGCCCGTCTGCCAGCGGCAGCCCGAAGCCCTCGATCGCTGCCCTGCGATCGGCGAGCATCGTGCGCTGGGGGAAGCGCGCCAGCCCCTCGGCCAGCTCGAGCGCCCGGGCGAGGTGTGCGCCGGGCGGCACGACCTCGGTCAGCATTCCCATCGCGAGCGCGTCGCCGGCGTCGATCATGCGTCCCGTGAGGATCAGGTCGAGCGCTCGCCCGAGCCCGACGATGCGCGGCAGCCGCTGCGTGCCGCCGTCGATGAGCGGCACGCCCCAACGACGCTCGGGGTAGCCGAGCGTCGAGTCCTCGGTGGCGATGCGCAGGTCGCACCACAGCGCCAGCTCGAGCCCGCCCGCCAGCGCGAAGCCGGAGATCGCGGCGATCGTCGGCTTGGACGGCGTCAGGCGCGTGAACCCCATCGGGCCCTCGGCGCTCATCAGGCGGTCCACGAACGTCTCCTGCGCCTTCAGATCGGCGCCGGCGCAGAAGGAGACGCCACCGGCCCCGGTCAGCACCATCACGCGGGCCTCCTCGTCGGCCTCGAAACGCAGGAGCGCCTCGTGGAGGCGCTCGGCCGTTGGCCCGTCCACGGCGTTGCGCCGGTGCTGGCGGTCGATCGTGACGACCGCCGCCGCGCCCTGTCGCTCGTAACGGACCGGCTCGGCGCTCTCCGCGCCCGCACCGGCCCGGCCGTCGGCGGCTCCTGCCTTGTCGGGCTCGCTCACCGGACCGCTCGGCTCGGCTCGGCGCGCGCTACCAGCCGCCGCGCCAGCGGCCGTTGCCCAGGTCGGCCTTGTGCGCCACGCGCGCTTGCTTGCGCTTCTCCAGCCGTTTCTGGAGCATGCTCATGAAGAACACGAACAGCGGGAAGAACGCGATCACGATGAAGCCCGCGTTGGTGACGACTTTGTCGTTGGTCGTGCCGTAGAAGCCGCGGCCATCGTTCTCGGCCTGGGCGACCGGGCTCAGCAGCAGCGGGACGACCAGCAGGGCCCAGAGGAAGAGCGTTGTCCGAACGCGACGCATCTGGACGGATCGTATCTCAGTCCGCGGGGGCGCTGCTGGTATCACCAGTCCCCGTGGCGCTTCTGATCGCATCGGACATGCACAAGGACATCGCGGGGCAGGCGTTGCTGCGCGGGGTCTCGTTCAAGCTGGAGCGGCGCGAACGGATGACGGTGGCCGGGCGCAACGGTGCGGGCAAGACGACGCTGCTGCGGATGTTGGCGGGGGAGACGGTGATCGACAGGGGCGAGCTGAGCGTCGCCAAGGGCATGCGCATCGTGCTGCACGACCAGCGTCCTCCGCGCGAGCGCGAGCTGGCGCTGCGCGACTACGTGCTGTCGGGGTGCGCGGAGGAGCTGCAGATCGAGGCCGAGCTGGCCAAGCTCGAGGCGGAGATGGCGGCCGGCAGCACGGAGGAGGCGCTGCTGGCGCGCTACTCGCGGGCGCAGGCGCACCTGGAGGCCCGCGGGGGGTACCTGTGGCGCGATCGGGCGACCGTGATGGCGCGCGGGCTGGGCTTCGGCGAGGGCGATCTCGAGCGCCCGCTGGACACGTTCTCGGGCGGGCAGCTGACGCGGGCATCGCTGGCGCGGGCGCTGGCGACGAACGCCGACGTGCTGCTGCTGGACGAGCCGACGAACCACCTCGACATCGAGTCGCTGGAGTGGCTCGAGCAGACGCTGGTCGACCTCGACGCGGCGGTCGTGCTGGTCGCGCACGACCGCTGGTTCCTGGAGGCGGTGGGCACGGCGGTGCTCGAGCTCGAGGCCGGCCGCTCGCGCTTCTTCGCCGGCACGTGGCACAACTGGCGCAAGGAGCAGGCAGCCCGCGAGATCGCGTTGGGCAAGGCGATCGACTCCCAGCAGGCCGAGATCGCGCGCATGGAACGCTTCATCGAGCGTTTCCGCTACAAGGCGACGAAGGCGAAACAGGCGCAGTCGCGGGTGAAGAAGCTCGCCAAGATCGAGCGGATCGAGCGGGATCCCGAAGACGGCCGCTCGCTGGACTTCCAGTTCGCCAAGCCCGCGCGCTCGGGAAGGGTGATCTTCGAGCTGAGCGACGGCCGCGTCGAGGTCGGCGGGGACGACGGCACGCCGCCGATCGCGCTGCTCGAGCAGGCCGAGCTGTGGCTGGAACGCGGCGAGCACGTCTCGCTGGTGGGCCCCAACGGCTCGGGCAAGACGACGCTGATCGAAACGCTGGCCGGGCGCCGCGAGCTGGCGGCGGGAAAGCTCTCGCAGGGCCACAACGTGAAGGTCGGCTACCTCTCCCAGCATGCCGAGGAGCTCGGCGCGGGCGGCGATCCCGGCCAAAGCGTGCTCGACGCGGCCCAGCGGGCGACGGGCCTGACGCAGGGCAAAGCGCGCGCGCTGCTCGGCCGCTTCCTGTTCTCCGGCGAGGAGGCCGAGAAGCCGCTGGCCGGCCTGTCCGGTGGCGAGCGTCGCCGTCTGTCGCTGGCGATCCTGGTGCACTCGGGTGCCAACGTGCTGATCCTCGACGAGCCCACCAACCACCTCGACATCGAGAGCCGCGAGGCGCTCGAGGACGCGCTGCGCGCGTTCACCGGCGCCGTGCTGCTCGTGTCGCACGATCGCGCCCTGCTCGACGCGGTCGGCACGCGCACGGTGGCCGTCGAGGAGGGCACGCTGCACAGCTATCTCGGCGGCTGGCCCGAGTACGTGCGGATTCGCGATGAGAGATGTTCAATCGATCAGAAGGCCGGTCCACATGTGGACCGGCCAGGGGCCGCGCATGCGCGGCCCCACGGAGGGGCGCATGCGCCCCTCCGCCGGCCGGCACATGTGCCGGCCGGAACTACATCGAACGCGAACGGTGGAGAGCCGAAGGCGAAGGCCAAGAGCAGGTCCAAGCCGAAGGGACCGTCCAAGAATCGTCTGTCGGCGCAGCAGCAGGCCGAGCAGGCGATCGAGGAGGCGGAGGCGGCGATGGCGGCGCTCGAGCAGGAGCTGGCCGATCCGGCGGCGTGGGCGACCAAGTACGAGTCGGCCAAGTCGGAGGCGCGCCACACGGCGGCCCGCCGCGCCGTCGACGAGGCCTACGCGCGCCTGGAGGCGTTGATCGACTGATCGATGGCTGCGGTGCAGCCGTCTAGACTTGGCCGATGGAGCTGAGGACGGCTCGCAACATCGCGATCGTCGCGCTGATTGCCGCCGCGGTCTTCCTGCTGCCGGGTGGTGGCAGGGCCGCGAACACGTTCGAATCGATCCTGCTGATCGGCTTTGGCGTCGGCTTCGGCTACCTGGGCCTGCGTCTGTACCGCGAATACCGCGTGCCCCTCCACAGCCTCGGCGATCGGCACCGGGCGATCCTGTATGGGTCGCTCGCGCTGGCCGGCTTCCTCGTGGCGGCCTATTCGCGCATGATCCACGACTCGCGCACGATCTTCGGCGTGCTGTGGTTCGCGCTGTTGGCGCTCGTGATCTACGGCCTGATGGTCGTATACCGCCACTGGCGCAGCTACTGAGGCGCCCGAGCCGGCGGCCGCGCTCCCCGCGGCAGGTGGGCTCCGATCGGCGGGACGGCGCCGCAGACCGCCTCCTATCCTCGAACTGGATGGCGACGCAGACGGCGAACAGCGAGGGGGAGCGGCGCGCGAGCCTGACCGAGCAACGCCGCGCGCTGCCCGACCAGCCGGGTGTGTATCTGTTCCGCGACGCAAAAGGGCGCGTCATCTACGTGGGCAAGGCCAAGTCGGTGCGCAAGCGCGTGGCCTCGCACTTCTCCAAGGCGCAGGTGCCGAGCACCCCGGGACACGCCGAGATGGTGGCCGGCGTGGAGAGCGTCGAGTGCGTGGTCGTCGCCTCCGAGGCCGAGGCGCTGCTGGCCGAGCAGAGCTTCATCAAGCAGTACCGCCCACGCTTCAACATCCGCCTGCGCGACGACAAGTCCTACCCGTTCATCGCGATCTCGCTCGACGAGGACTTCCCGCGCGTGTACTTCACGCGCGAGCGTCACCGCCCGGGGCGCGCCTATTTCGGTCCCTACTCCAACGCCAAGCGCGTGCGCGGGACGCTCGAGGTGCTGGCCAAGGTGTTCATGTTCCGCTCCTGCACCGGACCCGAGCCGGGGCGGCGCAGCGGCAGCCCGTGTCTGGACTACTACATCAAGCGCTGCGAGGCGCCCTGCGTCGGCTATGTCTCCAAGCAGGACTACCGCGCGAGCATCGACGGGGTGATCGACTTCCTCTCCGGCCGGTTCAAGGAGATCGAGCGCGAGCTGGAGGGCCGCATGCGCGCGGCGGCGGCTGCCGAAGAGTTCGAGCAGGCGACGGTCGAGCGCAACCGCCTGCGCGCCGTGCACTCGCTGCTCGAGCGCAGGCGCGTGGCCAACGAGTCGGTCGGGACGTTCGACGCGATCGCCGTGGCCGTCGACGGCCGCGAGGCCAACGCGCAGATCTTCCAGGTGCGCGACGGCGTGCTGTCGGATCGTCAGTCCTTCTACCTGTCCAACGAGACCGAGCGCAGCGTGCCCGAGGTGGCCGAGGAGTTCATGCTGCAGTACTACGCCGGGCACATGTCGATCCCGGCACTGCTCGTCGTCCAGCGGGAGGTCGATGGGCGCCCGGCGCTGGCAGACGCGCTGGCGAGCCGGCGCGACGGGCCCGTCGAGCTGCGCGCGGCCGAGCGCGGGGAGAAGCGCAGGATCCTCGAGCTGGCCGACCGCAACGCTCACCTCGCGCTCGATCAGGAGCGTCTGCGCTCCGAGCGCCGCCGCCAGAGTCGCGTGGAGGCCGTCGAAGGCCTGCAGCAGGCGCTCGGCCTGGACGCGCCACCGATTCGGATCGAGTGCTTCGACATCTCGCATCTCGGCGGAACCCAGACGGTCGCCTCGATGGTCGTGTTCGAGGGAGGCGCGCCCAAGAAGTCCGACTACCGGCGCTTCAAGATCCGCAGCCTGGGGGAGGGCGAGTCGGACGACTTCGCCGCGATGGCCGAGGTGCTCTCCCGTCGGTACGCGCAGTGGGAGCGTCAGGCGGACCTCTCCCCGCACGACCCCGCCTTCGACGCGAGCTTCGCCGCGCTGCCGAACGTGGTCGTGATCGACGGTGGCAAGGGCCAGCTCGGCGCCGGCCTCGCGCCGCTGCGTGGCTTTCGCGACCGAGGCGTGTCCGTGATCTCGTTGGCCAAGCGGATCGAGGAGGTCTTCATCCCAGGCCGGCGCGCCCCGCTCGTGCTCGACCACTCGACGCCCGAGCTGCAGCTGCTGCAGCGTGTGCGCGACGAGGCCCACCGCTTCGCCATCACGCACCACCGCGGCCGTCGCGACAAGGCGATGACCAGCTCGCTGCTCGACGGGCTTCCCGGCGTTGGGCCGGCGCGCAAGCGCGCCCTGCTCGCGTACTTCGGCTCGCCCGAGGGCGTCGTCTCGGCCTCCAGCGAGGAGCTGCAGGCCGTGCCGGGGGTGCCGGCCAAGACCGCGCGCGAGCTGCACGCCTACCTCCACCGCGCCGGCTGAGCCGGTCGAGGGGCGGCGCGATACAGCGTCCTCGGTCGCTCGTGTGCGTTTGCACACTTCGTTCCCTGCGTCCTTGCCTCGTTTGTCCCTCGTCCGGCTCAGGGGTCCGGGACCGTACGCGGGGCGCGGCGGCCGGCGCTGGTGGCTGGAAGTTCGCCTGCAGTTCGCAGGAATTCGACACGCTCGCCGACGTGTGAAGCACAATGGGACGATGGCAGTGATAAGACCGCTCAGGCCGCTGCTCTCGGGCACGGAGCGAAAACCGACCAAACCGCCGCGGCCGGTCGTCGAGACGCGCCTGCAGGATCTCGTCGTGATCACCGGCTTCTCGGGCGCCGGCAAGTCGACGGCGATGAACGTGTTCGAGGACGCCGGCTACTTCTGCGTCGACAACCTGCCGCCGGAGATGATCCGCTCGCTGGTCGAGTTGTTCGTGCACCAAGGTTCCAAGGTCGAGCGCGCGGCGGTCGTCTCCGACGTCCGCGGCGGCGTCTACTTCGAGGCGCTCCGTGCGGTCGTCGAGGATCTGGATGCGCTCGGGCTGACCCACCACGTCCTGTTCCTCGAGGCCGCCGAGCAGACGCTCGTGACGCGCTACAAGGAGACCCGCCGTCGCCACCCGCTGGCGCCGGAGGGCAGCGTCGCGGCCGGCATCGCCGCCGAGCGAGCCCTGCTCGCTCCCTTCCGCGAGCACGCCGACCTCGTGATCGACACGACCGGCATGACGGCGGCGATGCTGCGCGGGAAGATCGCCGATGAGCTCTTGCCGCACAAGGCGGCAGGGCGGCTGGCGCTGACGTTCATGAGCTTCGGCTTCAAGCACGGCCCGCCGCGCGAGGAGGACCTCGCGTTCGACGTCCGTTTCCTCGCCAACCCGCACTACGAGCCCGAGCTGCGCGAGCTGACGGGACTCGACGAGCCGGTCGTCGAGTACATCGCGCGCGACGGCCGCCTGGACGAGTTCTACGGCCGCCTGCACGGCCTGCTCGACTTCCTCTTGCCGCAGTACGTGGCCGAGGGCAAGGCGCATCTGGTGGTCGCGATCGGCTGCACCGGCGGGCGCCACCGCTCGGTCGCTATCGCCGAGCACCTCGCCGAGCGCTATCGCGACAGCGAGGATCTCGACGTCGCGGTCGCGCACCGGGACGTCGACAAGCACCCGCGCAAAGCGTGAGCAGCGCGCAAACGGCGCGCTGATAGCCTCCGGCGCATACGCCGGGCGAGTGGGGATGGTCCCCGCGGCCCGGCATCGTTCATTTTCGCTTCAGGAGGACTGAATGCCCATTCGCGTTGGGATCAACGGATTCGGCCGCATCGGCCGGAACGTGTTCCGCGCCGCCAAGGCCCGGGGGGAGGAGATCGACCAGGCGATCGAGTGGGTCGCCGTCAACGACCTCACGGACGAGGCCACGCTCGCGCACCTGCTCAAGTACGACTCGATCCTCGGCCCCTACCCGGGCTCGGTGCAGGCGCGCGACGGCGCGATCGAGGTCGACGGCGCCGAGCTGAAGGTGCTCGCCGAGCGGGACCCGGGCGCGCTGCCGTGGGGCGATCTCGGTGTTGACGTGGTGATCGAGTCGACCGGCCTGTTCACCGATCGCGAGAGCGCGTCCAAGCACCTCGCGCAGGGCGCCAAGAAGGTGGTCATCTCGGCTCCCGCCACCGACCCCGACGCGACCGTCGTGCTCGGCGTCAACTTCGACGACGCCTACGACCGCGCACAGCACCAGATCGTCTCGAACGCCTCCTGCACGACCAACTGCCTGGCGCCGGTCGCGAAGGTCCTGAACGACACCATCGGCATCAAGCACGGGCTGATGACGACGATCCACGCCTACACGGCCGACCAGCGCCTGCAGGATCTCCCGCACAAGGATCTCCGTCGCGCGCGCGCGGCCGCGATCAACCTGATCCCTGCCTCGACCGGGGCCGCCAAGGCGATCGGGCTGGTGATCCCCGAGCTGCAGGGTCGCCTGCACGGCTTCGCCGTGAGAGCGCCCGTGCCGACCGGATCGGTGGTTGACCTGACCATCGAGAGCGCGCGCGAGACGAGCGTGGAGGAGGTCAACTCGGCGCTGCAGGCGGCCAGCGAGAGCGGCCCGCTGGCGGGCATCCTGCAGTACACCGAGGACCCGATCGTCTCGACCGACATCGTCAAGTCGCAGTACTCCTCGATCGTGGACTCGCTGTTGACGGCCGTGATCGACAACTCGATGGTCAAGGTCGTCGCCTGGTACGACAACGAGTGGGGCTACTCCAACCGCATCGTCGACCTCGTCCAGAAGGTTCTCTAGTCGGACATGAGGACGCTCGACGATCTCGACGTCGAGGGGCGGCGCGCGCTCGTCCGCGTCGACTTCAACGTGCCGCTCGCCAAGGACGGCGACGGTAGGCCCGTCGTGGCCGACGACACGCGCATCAGGGCGGCGCTCGAGACGATCCAGGAGCTGCGCGCACGCGGCGCGAGCATCGTGCTCGTCTCCCACCTCGGCCGCCCCGAGGGCAGGCGCGAGGAGGACCTCTCGATGGCGCCCGTCGTGGCCCGCCTGCGCGAGCTCGTCGATGCCGATGTGGCGCTTGCACCGGCGGTCGTCGGCGCGGAGGTCTCCGGGCTGGCCGAGCAGCTGCGCGCCGGCGAGCTGCTCGTGCTCGAGAACGTCCGCTTCGAGCCGGGCGAGACGCGCAACGACCCGGCGCTCGCGCGTGCACTTGCCGACCTGGCCGAGGTATACGTGAACGACGCCTTCGGCGCCGCCCACCGCGCCCATGCGAGCACGGAGGGGGTCGCGCACCTGCTGCCCAGCGCCGCCGGGCGCCTGCTCGAGCGCGAGGTGAGCACGCTGTCGAAGATCCTGCAGAGCCCGCCGCGACCGCTGGTGGCGGTGATCGGAGGCGCCAAGGTGGCCGACAAGATCGGTGTGATCGACCGCTTCCTCGAGCTCGCCGACACGGTCGTCATCGGCGGCGCCATGTGCTTCCCGTTCCTGAGCGCGCAGGGGCACGCGGTCGGCGACTCGCTGTGCGCGACCGAGGACGTGGAGCACGCGCGCCGCGCCCTGGCCAAGGCGACCGACCCGGGACGGGCGAGCGTCTCGCTGCCTCGCGACCTCGTGATCGGCCGGGAGCTGGACGCCGGAACAGAGCACCGCGTGCTCGACGGGGTCGAGGTGCCGGGCGGCTGGATGGGCCTCGACATCGGCCCGGCCAGCGCAGAGGCGTATGCGAACGAGATCGAGAAGGCCGGCTCGGTCTTCTGGAACGGGCCGATGGGCGCGTTCGAGCTGGAGCCGTTCGCGGCTGGCACGCGCCGGGTCGCTGAGGCGGTGGCGCAAGCGCGCGGCGTGACCGTCGTCGGCGGCGGCGACTCGGCGGCTGCGCTGGCGCGCTTCGGGCTCGAGCACGCCATCGACCATCTCTCGACCGGCGGCGGCGCGACGCTCGAGCTGGTCGAGGGGCGCACGCTGCCCGGCGTGGAGGCGCTCGATGGGGCAGGCGCGAGCGCGGGCGTCGCCTCGTGAGCACACGCACCCCGCTGATCGCGGGCAACTGGAAGATGTACAAGACCGAGCGCGAGGCGGAGGACTTCATCCAGGCCCTGCTGCCGCGCGTCTCGGCCGTCGACGGCGTCGATGTGGGGATCTGCGTGCCGTTCACCGACCTGCGCGCGATGGTCGACAGCGCGCGCGGGTCGCGCGTCGAGGTCTACGCGCAGAACATGCACCACGAGCCCGAAGGCCCGTTCACGGGCGAGATCTCATCGAAGATGCTCGACGAGCTGGGCGTGCAGGGCGTCGTGCTGGGGCACTCCGAGCGGCGCGAGCTGTTCGGCGAGAGCGACCGCGCGCTCGCGCTGAAGGTGCCGGCGGCGCTGGATCGGGGCCTCGCGCCGATCCTGTGCGTCGGCGAGACCGAGTCCGAGCGGGAGAACGAGAACACCGACCGCAAGCTGCGCCAGCAGATCCGCGAGGATCTGGCGAACGTGGCGGGCGAGCGTTTGACCGACGTGACGATCGCCTACGAGCCGATCTGGGCGATCGGCACCGGCCAGGTCGCCACCCCCGAGCAGGCGCAGGAGGCGATCGCGTTCATCAGGGCGCTCGTCGCCGACCGCGACCCGGCGGCGGCCGAGCGCGTGCGAATCCTCTACGGCGGCTCGGTCAAGCCCGAGAACGCGGCCGAGCTGCTCGCGCTGCCCGACGTCGACGGCGCGCTCGTCGGCGGCGCCTCGCTCGAGGCCGAGTCGTTCGCACAGATCGTGGCCGCGGCGGCACCCCCGCCGAAGGCGTGAGGGCGGCAGCGTGAGCGACGCTGCCGCACACGAGCAGGAGCCGCCGGCGAGCCTGCCCGTTCCCTGTGCCTGCCTGGTCGTGCTCGACGGCTGGGGGCTGGCAGAGCCCGGTCCGGGCAACGCCGTCTCGCTCGCCGACACACCTGCCTTCGATCGGCTGTGGCAGGGCTTCCCGCACACGTCCCTGCGCGCCTGCGGTCGTGCCGTCGGGCTGCCGGAGGGACAGATGGGCAACTCCGAGGTGGGCCACCTCAACCTCGGCGCCGGCGCGATCGTGCGCCAGGACCTGGTGCGCATCGACGACGCCATCGCCGACGGCTCGCTGGCCGCCAACGAGGTGCTGGCCGCGGCGCTCGACGTCGAGCGGGTGCACCTGATCGGCCTCGTCTCCGACGGCGGGGTGCACTCCTCACTCGAGCATCTGCTCGCACTGATCGCACTCGCGCGCGAGCGCGGCGTGCGCGAGGTGATCGTGCACGCATTCACCGACGGGCGCGACACGCTCCCGCACGCGGGCGTCGACTTCTTGGCACAGCTCGACCGCTCGCGGCACGCACGCGTCGGCTCTGTCGTCGGGCGCTACTGGGCGATGGACCGCGACCGCCGCTGGGACCGCACGCAGCGCGCCTACGACATGCTCGTGCTGGGCGAGGCACCGTACCGCGCAGAGTCCGGCGAGCAGGCGGTGCGTGCGGCATACGAGCGCGGTGAGACCGACGAGTTCATCGAGCCCACGCTCGTCGGCGCGCCGGCCAGGATCGAGCCGCAGGACAGCGTGATCGCGTTCAACTTCCGCCCCGACCGAATGCGCCAGCTCACCCGGGCGCTGGCCGAGCCGGGCTTCGGCGAGGGCGGCGAGGAGTTGCCGGAGTGGCGCGGTCGGGGCAGCGCAGCCGGGTCCGCCGGCGCCCCGGTCGCGCGCTACACCACCCTCACGCAGTACGAGCAGGGTTGGCCCTACCCGGTCGCGTTCGCACCCGAGCGGCCCGGCACGACGCTGGCGGCCGTGCTGGCGCAGGCCGGCGTGAGTCAGCTGCACGTGGCCGAGACCGAGAAGTACGCGCACGTGACGTACTTCTTCAACGGCGGCGACGAGGCCGAGCTGGCCGGCGAGCGGCGCGAGCTCGTGCCCTCGCCGCGCGACGTGCCGACCTACGACCACAAGCCGCAGATGAGCGCGCGTGAGGCCGCGGATGCGTTCGTGCGCGCGTGGCGCGAGGACGAGCCGGGCTTCGCGATCATCAACTTCGCCAACGCCGACATGGTCGGGCACACCGGCGTGATCGCCGCCGCCGTCGCGGCGATCGAAACGGTCGACGAGTGCCTCGAGGAGGTTGTCGCGGCGGTCCGCGAGCGCGGCGGTGTCTGTGTCGTCACGGCCGACCACGGCAACGCCGATCACATGCTCGAGCCCGACGGCAGCCCCAACACGGCTCATTCGCTGAACCCGGTGCCGCTGATCGTGACGCTGCACGGAATCGGCCTGGCGCCCGACGGTGGCATCCTCGCCGACGTCGCGCCGACCGTGCTCGAGCTGCTCGGCGTGGCCCAGCCCAGCGCGATGACCGGCCACTCGCTGCTGCGGGAGGGGGCGGGGGCGCGATGAGGCTCTCGCAGAAGCTGCTGGCCGCCTTCTTCGTCGGCTCCGGCGTCAACCACTTCGTCTCGCCCCGTTTCTATCGCGCGATCGTGCCGCCGACGCTGCAGCACGACGCCAAGCGCGTGGTCGAGGTCAGCGGAGTGGCCGAGATCCTCGGCGGTCTCGCCGTGCTCACGCCCCGCACGCGGCGAGCCGCCGGAGTCGGCCTGATCGCGCTGCTGGCCGCCGTCTTCCCCGCCAACCTCTACATGGCGCGTGCGCCGGAGCGCTTCAAGCGCGTGCCGCGCTGGGCGCTGTATGCGCGGCTGCCCCTGCAGCCGCTGATGATGTTGTGGGCCTGGCGCGCCACCCGCGACTGAGCGCGCGCACCCGGGCCGGTGCAGCGGACGCTGCTACATTCGGTTCTGGAGGACTTGGGTAACAGCCCGTCATGTCGACCGCCACCGCCGTCAAGATCGCCAATGGGGAGCCCGGGACCGCAGTCTCGGAGGACGACGGCCCCGCAGTCGCCGCCGAACGCTCCGACGCCGGCCAGCGCGCGTGGCGTGGTCTCCTGCGCGCCCATGCCTGCCTCGCCAAGCGCCTCGACGCGGCCCTCGACCAGGCGCACGGCCTGCCGCTCAGCTCCTACGAGGTGCTCGACCGGCTCGAGGACTCCAGCGGCGGGCGCATGCGAATGTGCGACCTGGCCGAGCAGGCCCAGATCTCTCGCAGTGGCCTGACGCGGCTGGTCGACCGGCTCGAGCGCGAGCAGCTGCTCGAGCGCTGCTCCTGTGACCACGACGCCCGCGGCTCGTTCGCCTGCCTCACCGCGGCCGGACGCGAGCGCCTGGAGGAAGCGCGCATCACCCACGTGGCGGTCGTGCGCGAGCAGTTCTTCTCGCGCTTCTCCGAGCTCGAGCTGAACCTGTTGGCCGACATGTGCCAGCGGATCGCGCCGTGCGGTGCCTCCGCCGACGCCCCGGCCGACGACTCCGGCTGCTGAACGCCCGGCGCCGGCGGCTGGGCTGCTACGCGCGGCCGGCCCCCGCCGAGTCCGCATCAGAGCCGTCGTCGCTTCGCCCGGCCGCCTCGGCCGCATCGGAGGGCTCGCCCCCCACCGGGTAGCACTGCCGTCCTGACCCTCGGAGCCACCGAAACGCCGTTCGTGTGGTGTGGCACCCACCGTGTTCGGGATCGCCTGAGACACGAAGGCACAACGATAACTTGACAGGTGCAGACTCAGATTTTATAATGACAACCGAATCACGGGCTTTCGGACTTATGGAGGTGAAGGAAATGGCAGTCATCAGGTGGGAGCCCGCCCGCGAGCTTCAGTCGATACAGCAGGAAATGAATCGCCTGTTCGGCACGTTCTTCGACCCGCAGGGCGGGCCGGGGAACGGTGGCACTGGGCGCCGCTGGATCCCAGCGATGGATCTGGTCGAGCAGGAAAACGAGTTCGTGCTCAGAGCCGACCTGCCCGGCGTCAACGAGGACGATGTCGAGGTCGAGCTCGAGGACAACGTACTCACCATCTCAGGCGAGCGGGCCTCCGAGCACGAGGAGAAGCGTGAGGGCTATCACCGGATCGAGCGCTCGTCAGGCCGCTTCTCGCGTTCGTTGACGCTCCCCGAGGGGGTCGACCCAGACAGCATCCATGCGCGTTTCGAGAACGGCGTGCTCGAGTTGACCGTGCCCAAGCCGGCGCAGCGCAAGCCGCGCCGGGTGGCGATCAGCGTCGGCGAGCGGCCGGCGGTCGAGGCCACGGCGAGCGACCGTGCACAGCACGAGGAGCGGCCGGCAGGCGCCTCGGCAGGCAAGGGCGAGCAGGAGGCCGGCTCGTAGGCCGAGATCCGGGCGCGCTCGTCACCGAGCGCGTGCCGCTGCCCGGCCCGCCGCGCCGCCGGCCGGGCAGCGGATGGCCGGCATAAGGCGATCTGCGGCTAGCGCTTTGAGCGCTATCGATTGCCATTAGGAGACGGCGGGGGCGCGTGCACGCTCGCCGAGACCCGCTCCTCGGAGTCCGCTCGTTCGTGGTCCTCGCGCGCCTGGGACTCCAGCACTTCCCGCTCCCGCCGCTGCGCGCGCCGGTGCAGCACGAACCCGCCGATCACGGCTAGCACCGCGGCGATCAGCCCCCAGATACCGAACGCTTCGATCGCGTTGCTGGCCGAGTTGCCGAGGAAGTAGGCGAGCAGGCCGATGCCGGTTGCCCAGCAGATGCCTCCGAGCGCGTTCCACAGCAGGAACGAACGCCAGGGCATGCGCGTGGCGCCTGCGAGCCACGAGGCCCACACGCGAAGACCGAGCACGAAGCGCCCGAAGAAGACGGCCTTCGGCCCGTGTCGTTCGAAGAAGGGCTCGCCCACGCGCAGCACCTCCAGGCGCTGGCGGTGTAGGCGCCCCGGGCGCTCCAGCAGCCAGCGCCCGCCCTTGCGGCCGATCAGATAACCGAGGTTGTCCCCCACGATCGCGGCGATCGCGGCCAGCGCGATCACCCACTCGATCTGCAGCTTGCCCTGGCTGCTCAACACCGACGCCGTGATCAACGCCGTCTCGCCCGGGATCGGCACGCCGCCAGACTCGCCCATGACCAGCACGAACAGGAGCGGATAGCCGGCAACTTCGACCAGGTGGTCGACGTTGATCAGCGACGCGAGGATCACGGCCGCGGCGGCGCTATTTGGTGTTTTCCGAGACGAGCTGCTTGAGCGCCGACGCCGCCTGCTGCACGTCCGAGTAGACGACGTTTCGGAGCTTTACCTGCGTCGACGCCGGCGCGGTGATGACGACGATCGCGACGATCACCAGCGCCAGCGCGAGCAACGAGAGCAGGGCGAACATCAGCCTGCCGCGCCCTCGCCGCGTCCGTGCGGCCGCCGGCGGCTGCGCCTGCTGCTGGGAGACGGCCGGCCGGCGCGCCGGGCCGGAGCGGGGTCGGCGCGGGGTCACCGCGCTCGTCACGGCCGTGGGCGCACGCTCGCGCCCGGCCGGGCGGCGTCCGGCGCTGAGCACGCTCGTCGCCTCGGTCGCCGGCGCGGCTCTCGCGGCGGGCGCGCGCTCAGCGGGGGCGATACCGTCGGCGCCGTCGCCGAGCGCTCGTCCCATCTCCCTGGCCGTTGCGTAACGGTCCCGCGGGTCGAGCGCGAGCGAGATCGCGACGGCCTCGGCCAGCTGCGGGGTGACGGCGGCGACGAGCGTGTCCAGCATCGGTGGCGCCTCCTGCTGCTGCTTGAGCGCGAGCTCGGTCAACGAGCTCGCCTCGTAGGGGAGGCGACCGGAGATCAGCTGGTAGGTGACGACGCCGAGCGCGTACAGATCCGCCCGCGGACCCGCCTCTTCGCCGCGGGCCTGCTCGGGTGCGAGGTACGCGGCCGTGCCCAGCACCGACCCCACCTGTGTGATGCTCGACTGCTCGGTCGCCTTGGCGATGCCGAAGTCGGCGAGCTTGACCTCGCCTTCGCGCGCACGCAGCAGGTTGCCGGGCTTGACGTCGCGATGCACGACGCCGTTGCGGTGGGCGTAGTGCAGCCCCTCGCAGGCCTGATCGATGATCGCGATCGCCTCCTCGACCTCGACCCAGCCGTCGTCGCGCAGGATCTCGGCGCACGACTGGCCCTCGATGTACTCCATGACGATGAAGTACTGGCCCGTGCTCTCGTCCTGGCCGGAGTCGAACACCTGAACGATGTTGGGGTGCACAAGCCGCGCAGCCGCCTGCGCCTCGCGCTGGAACCGCGAGACGAACGTCGGGTCCTCGGCGAGGTGCTCGGCCAGCAGCTTGACCGCCACCTGGCGCTCGAGACGGAGGTCCAGCGCGAGGTGGACGGTCGACATGCCGCCGAAGCCGAGGCGGCCGTCCAGGCGGTAGCGGCCCGCGATCTCGACGCTGCTCATTTGACCACTTCCCCCCCGCCGCCGGCTTCCGGCCCGGTCCCGCCGGCGCGACCGTTGTGGCCTTTGCCGCCGCCTTCGCCTTTGCCGAGGCCCGGGCCTTCTTCTTCGCCTTCTTCGCCTGGGGCCTGCGTGCCGCCGCCGGGGCCGGACGGGCTCGGCGTCGTCGGTTGCGTTTCGGTCGGCGTCGTCTGCGTTTCGGTCGTCGTCGTGGTCGGCGTCGTGTCGCTCGTCGTGGTCTTCGGCGTGGTCGTCGTCACCGTCGACTGCGGCAACGGCTGGGTGCAGAGCGCCAGCGCGTGCGTGCGCAGGTTGTCGATCCCCTGTTTGATCGTGTTGCGCAGCCCGTTGTCGACGCTCGGCGGCAGCGCGGAAAAGTCCTGCTCGGTCTTCAGCAGCGCGCTTTCCGTGCGCGAGCACGAGCCGTCGCCGTTTTCCGCCGCCTGCGCCACCGCTTCGAAGTCGCTCTGAAGCGGCCCCGCGTCGGCCACCGGGATCAGCCCCTTGCCCGAGCCCGAGCAGGCGATCAAAAGCGCCGCGAGCACCCCCAGGGAGAGGGCGAGCGCGGCCCGCAGCAGCGGTGCGTCCCGGCGCGGCGCTCCCGCCCGCGGCGCGCCGTCGCGCTCGGCGCGCGCGCGGATCTGCCATTGGGGTCGAGGCATGGTCACTGACCGTACTCCAGGCGCTCCGCGAGCGAGTCCGGTAGCCGCGCCGCGCGGATCGCCGCCGCCGCGCCCGAGACGTCGTAGTGGGTGCGCTCGAACGTCGCCGTGAAGCCGTCGAGGTCGAGCAGGAGCCATGAGGCGCGGGGGTCTCCGTCACGCGGCTGGCCAACGCTCCCCGGGTTCAGCAGCCACTCGCCCTCGCCGATGTCCAGCGAGGTTCCCTCGCGGCGCGGTTCGCCCGTGGCCAGCTCACTCTCGCGACGCACGAACGAGAGCGCCACGTGCGAGTGGCCGACCAGGCACACGCGCTGGTCCTGGCGATCGAGGCAGAGCTCGGCCAGCAGCGTCGAGAGCACGTACTCCCAAACCGGGTCGCGAGGGCTGGCGTGATATAGGCCGACCCCGCCCTCCCTGCCTTCGGGCTTGAGTCCGGCCAGGAACTCCACGTTGGCCGGCGTCATCACCTCGCGCGTCCACTGCGCGGCGAGGCTCGCACCGCGCGAAAACTCGTCGAGCGGGATCTCGCCGGTCACGGCGAGATCGTGGTTGCCGGCCAGGCACACGGCCACGTGCTCGCGCGCCAGCTCGACGCAGGCGTCCGGGTCGGCGCCGTAGCCGACCAGATCTCCCAGGCACCACAGCTCGGCGGCATCGCTGTCGGCGACCGCCTCGAGGGTCGCCTCGAAGGCCTGGCGATTGGCGTGGATGTCGGAGATCACCGCGACCTTCATCGTGCCGCCGCCGCCCGCGCCCGCGCGCCCCTACTCCTCCTCAGGCCCGGCCTCCGTGCCGCCGTACTCGGGAAGGTTCTTGATGCCCTCGCGGGTGCGCCACTTGGAGTAGTTGTCCTCCATCGCGTCGATCAGCTCGCGCATGAACCGCGGCGAGATGTTGACGCGCGAGACGACGACGCCCGGCACCTCCTCGGCCTCGACCTCGTGGTCGACGCGCGCGAACGTGACCGTGAACTCGTAGTCCGAGTGGCTGACGTTGGCGAAGTTCGCGTAGACGCCTCCCATGATCTCGGGAGAAAGGTGGATATTGATGTGGCGCTCAGCGCCTGAGTCTTGGTCGTTCACGCGGCTAGTATCGCAATCGCCGAGCGAGAATCCATGAGCGAGCCTTCAACCAGCGATCAACGGGACCAAGCCGGTGCTCGCAGCGAGCCCGAAACCGGGTCCCCGATCGGGCTGCGCGCGGCGGTGATGCAGGCGGCCGCCGAGCTCCTCCGCGCGGGCGCTGAGGGCGCCGAGGGCATCGCCGGCGAGGGTCGCGCGGCGGGCCCGCGCGGCGGCATCACGCTCGAGCGCCCGCCGCGGCCGGACTTCGGCGACTACTCGACCAATGCCGCGCTGCTGTTGGCGCCCCGGCTGCGGCGGTCCCCGCGAGAGGTCGCCGAGTTGCTCGGTGGGGAGCTGGCGCGGACGCTCGGATCGGCGCTCGATCGCTTCGAGGTGGCCGGCCCGGGCTTCGTCAACCTGCACGTTGCCGACCGCTGGCTGCGCGACGCGCTGGCGGGAGCGCTCGGGGCGGGGGCCGGCTTCGGCGCCGGTGCCGGCGCGCTCGGCGAACCCGTGCTGGTCGAGTTCGTCTCGGCCAACCCGACGGGGCCGATGCACGTCGGCCACGCCCGCAACGCGGCCTACGGCGACGCGCTCGCACGCATGCTCGAATTTCGCGGCGAGCGTGTGACGCGCGAGTTCTATGTCAACGACGCCGGCTCGCAGGTGCGCGTGTTCGGCGCCTCCGTGCAGGCCGTGGCGCGCGGAGAGGACCCTCCCGAGAACGGCTATCGCGGCGAGTACGTGGCCGAGCTCGCCTCGCGCCTGCCCGACGCGGCCGCGGCAGACCCCGTCGAGCTCGGTCGTGCCGCCGTCAGCGCCATGATCGGCGAGATCCAGGCGTCGCTGACGGCCTTCGCCGTGAAGGACTTCGACCACTGGACCTACGAGGGTAGGCTCCACGAGGGCGACCCGAGCCCCCTGGCGCACGCGCTCGCCGTGCTCGAGCAGCCCGGCCACACCTTCCTGAGCGAGGGCGCGCTGTGGCTGCGCACGAGCGAGTTCGGCGACGACAAGGACCGCGTGCTGATCCGCTCGGACGGCGAGCACACCTACTTCGCCTCGGACATCGCCTACTACCTGGACAAGCGCGAGCGCGGCTACGATCGCCAGCTCAACGTCTGGGGCGCCGACCACCATGGCTACGTCCAGCGCATGAAGGCGGCCGCACAGGCGCTGGGCGGCGATCCGGACAGGCTCGAGCTGCTGATCATGCAGCTCGTGCACCTCGTGAGCTCGGGCGGTCGCGCGCAGATGTCAAAGCGGGCCGGCGAGTTCGTGACGCTCGACGACCTCGTCGCCGAGATCGGCGTCGATGCGGCGCGTTGGTATCTGCTCGCGCGCTCGCACGACACGACCGTCGACCTCGACCTCGACCTCGCCCGCAGCCAGTCCAACGAGAACCCGGTCTACTACGTGCAGTACGCGCACGCACGGATCAGCTCGGTGCTGGCCAAGGCCGGTGACGAGCGCGTCGAGGCTGCCGTCGCGGCGCTCGCAGTCCCGGGCGCGCCGGAGCCGGGGCCGCTGCACGCGAGCGAGCGGGCGCTCATCAAGCAGCTGCTCGACCTCCCCGCCGAGCTCGCGGTGGCGGCGGAGCGGCGCGCCCCCCACCGGATCGCCGCCTACGCGCTCGAGCTGGCGCAGGGGTTCACCGCCTTCTACCGCGACTGTCGCGTGCTCGGGGTCGAGCCGGAGGCGCTCGAGTCCCAGAGGCTGGCCCTGTGCGTGGCCTCGAGGCAGACGATCGCCCGCTGCCTCGACCTGCTCGGCGTCCGCGCGCCGCTGCAGATGTAGTCGCCGCGTGCTCGCCGGCCGCCGGCGCGCTCAGTCGAAGCGTTCGAGGTCGTCCTGCAGTCGCCGCGCGTCGGTGGCGCTGAGCGCGGGCGCCGGGCGCCTCGCGCCGGCCTGCTTACGCACGCGCCGGCGCCAGCGCGGCAGCAGCACCGCGAGTGTTGCCAGCAGCGCCAGCAGTGCGGCGAGCGGGACGAGATACGCGGCCGCGCCGAAGCCGCTGTCGCTCGGAAGGGCGAGCGCGGCGCGACCGTACTGGTCCACGAGTGCGTCCTTGATCTGCGCTTCGCCGCGGCCCTCGTCGATCAGCGACTGGATGAAGGCGCGCTCGCGGTCGGCCTGAGGCGACTGGGCGACGTTGAGCGGGATCTTGCACGTGACGCACATCACCTGGCGTTCGATCTGCGGCAGCGAGGCTCGTGGCGGGGCCGCGCCGGCGGGCCCGCTCGCCAGCACCGCGGCGAGCGCGGCGAGTGCGCAGGCGTGGCCGAGCATGCGGCGCGCGCTCATGTCCGTTGCGCCAGCGCGATCGCGCGGTCGAGGAAGCGCTGGTTCAGCTCGCCGCGCGAGATCGCCGCGATGTGGCCGTCGCGGTCGATCACGAAGCTCTCCGGCAGCTGGTCGGTGCCGTAGGAGTGCGCGAACGCGCCGCTGTTGTCGCGCAGGTTGGGGTAGGTGAGGTGGTAGTGGCGGACGAAGCTCTCAGAGTCGGGGGAGGTATCGAGGTAGGTGACCCCGAGCACTGTGCCGCCGTGGCGTGCCAGCGTGCTCTGCGCGCGCTCGAGCAGCGGCGCCTCTGTCTGGCACGGTTCGCACCACGAGGCCCAGAAGTTGAGCACGACGACCCTGCCCCTGAGCGAGGACAGCGTGCTCTCGCCGTGGCCGCCGAGGATCGGCAGCGCGCGCGCGGCGTCCGGCGCGCGCGGGCGTTCGTCGTTCGCGACGCGCTCATCGAGCGTGCGGCTGGCCGAGGTGGTGGTCACGCCGTAGATGAGCAGCGCAATCACGCAGGCTCCGGCGAGCGATGCCAGGATCGGCAGCAGACGGCGTTTCACGGCCTCCTAGGGTAGACCCCGGTTGCGTACTATCTGACCGTACGCGGCGGTAGCTCAGTTGGTAGAGCGCGAGCTTCCCAAGCTCGAGGTCACGGGTTCGAGACCCGTTCGCCGCTTATCGGCAGCCGTGATCGCTCGTCGGAGCCGCGCGCGCTTAGGCGCCGCCCGCGCGGGGTATCAAGAGGTTGATCGACCATGCGCCTCCCGGTCAGATCTGAGACGGACGCATTCGGTGCCGTCCTCGTAGTCGTAGTCGTCGCAGCAGCGTCGCTCGGCCTCGGATACGCGACGGGCGCCGGCTTGGCTTCACCGATCGTCGGGGCAACGGTCTTCTGTCTCGGGGTGCTCGCGGCGAGCGCGTGGGCGATTGCGCGGGCGCCGGACGACTCGCCCGTGCGCGAGGCGGAGGCCGAAGGGGACCGCACGCCGGGTCCGCGACGAATCCTCCTGGTCGCCAGCGAGACGCCGACCGGAGACCAGCTGCAGGTGCTGCACAACGCCGACCCCGAGGCTGCCCTCGACGTGCATGCTCCGGTCCTTCAGTCGAGGGCGCACTTCGTGACGACCGACATCGACCGAGAGACCGAGCTGGCGCGCCAGCGCCTGCGCGACACGCTGGGCCTCGCCGCGCGCGCCGGCATCGACGCCTCCGGACAGGTGGGCGACCCGATCGATCCGCTCGCCGGGATCGAGGACCAGCTGCGCCGGCACCACGTCGATCAGGTCGTCGTCGCCACGCACCCCCTGCCGCGGGCAAACTGGGTCGAGTCAGACCTGCTCGAGCAGCTGCGCGCTCAGCTCGACAAACCGCTGACCCACATCGAGGTCGGCTGACGCCCGGTCCCGCGCGTGCCGTCGCGGGTGTGCCATCAGTCGAGATTCTCGAGGATCTCGTTGGCCTGCGACCACTGCCCCGGCGGTACGACGAGATAGATGTCGCCTCGCCCGTGGCGGTCAAGAGCGTGATCGGCGACGCATGCCGCATCGATGCCGAACGTCCGTAGCTGGTCGCGCCATGCCACGGCGGTGGCCTCGTCTTCGAACGTGCCGACGGTCTCCCAGCCGTCGAAGCGGGGATCGCCGACCGCCACGGCTGGGTCTCTGGCGGCGCCGCCCCTGGCGCGGAAGCGTGGCATCGGCACGAGCGTACAGCCGCGTCGGTCAGCTGCCGTTGTACGACGTCGGCGCCGGCGGGTCCCCGCGGGTCGCGGCGAGCAGCGACAGCAGCGCCTGGCCCGAGGTGCCGCCGAGCACGCGCAGGCGGTGCAGGCGGTAGCGGTCTTCGTTGGGGTGAGCCCAGCCTGGCACGACCGTCGTCGAGCCCTTGTACCCGGCGGCCTTCACCTGGCCGATCACGCTCGCGTCGTAGTGACCCGAGGGGTAGCAGAACCAGTTGACCGGTACGTGGAAGCGACGCTGGATCGTCCTGCGGGCGCCGGCGACCTGTTCGCGCAGCGCGCTCGCACTCAGGGTGATCAGGTCGGCGTGGCTGATCCCCTGGGTGTCGAGCTCCCAGCCGGCCGCGATCATGCCGCGCACCTCGTCCTCGCTGAGGCCGCCCTGCGAGGGTGGAAGTCCGGTCAGCTGGATGTTCTCCTCGCCGACCCAGCCGAGCCTGCGCAGCACGGGCAGTGCCTGCATGTACTGGGACTGGTAGCCGTTGTCGAAGCTCAGCACGATCGGCCTGCCGCGTGGAAGCGAGATGCCGCGGCGCCAGTAGGCGTCGAGCTCGTCGGGCGTCACGGCCGTCCAGCCCGCGCGCGCGAGCGCGTTCATCTGTTCGGCGAACTCCGCCGGGGGCACGTAGAGCCCCGGAAAGGGGGCGCCTGCGGGCGGCGCCGCGATCACGTGGTACATGAGGATGGGCACCGCCGCCGCGCCGGGGTGGCCCGTGTCGACGCCGCCGCCGTTGCGTCGCGCGAGCGCGGCGCCGCGCGCCCGCGCTCGCCGACCACCGGCCTGAGACCGGCCGGCGGAGCGGTGGCCGTTGGCGCCGGACCTGCCTGTCCCGCCGGCGCTGAGGATCACGGCGACGACGGCCGCAAACGCCCCGAGGCCGACGAGTGCGGCGGCCGTGCGCCGGCGCCGCCGCCGCGCCAGACGCAGCGCCTCACGGCGACGTCGTCGCGCCTCGACGTCCATCCGCCCGGTCCTCCGGGGGCTGCTCGCACCGACCGCTCATCCCCGGCGCAGCATAGACGCGCCGCGGTATGAGATGGCGTCTTTTATGAGAACAGTTCTCAGATGGGTGCTAGGCTCGCGCGACATGCGAACGCTTCGCCCATCGCTGCCCGCCAAGGTCGACCATGTCGCGGCGATCGTCCTCCTGCTCGCGCTGGCCTGGGCGATCGGCGGCTGCGGGCGATCCGGTGCACCGGGGACGGCCGGCGGCCGGGACGGCCGGGTACAGGTCGTCGCCGCCGAGAACTTCTGGGGCAGCATCGCGGCCCAGCTCGGCGGAGCCCGCGCCCGCGTGAGCAGCGTCATCGTCGACCCTGCGACCGACCCGCACAGCTACGAACCGACGGCGCGCGACGCCCGCGCGATGGCACGTGCCCAGCTGGCGATAGTCAACGGTCTCGGCTACGACGAATGGGCGCCGAGGCTGCTGCAGGCCAGCCCGTCGAGCGCTCGCACCGTGCTCGACGTCGGCGAGCGCCTCGGGCTGCACGACGGCGCCAACCCGCACCAGTGGTACTCGCCCCAGAGCGTGCGTCGCGTCGCGGGTACGATCGCGTCCGACTACGCGCGCCTTGACCCGCGCGACGGCGCCTACTTCAAGCGACGTGAGCAGCTCTTCCTGACCGGGGGTCTCGCCCGCTACAACGCGCTGGTGCGCCAGATCCGCTCGCGCTACGAGGGCACGCCGGTCGGCTACAGCGAGAGCATCTTCCGCCCGCTCGGCGAAGCGCTCGGGCTGCGGTTGCTGACCCCCTACGGGTTCGCCCGGGCGGTCGCCGACGGCACCGAAGTGACCGCTGCCGACAAGCGGACCGTCGACGAACAGGCGCGCAAGCGCCAGATCGAGATCTGGGTGTTCAACCGCCAGAACGTGACTCCGGAAGTGCAGCGCATCAACGATCTCGCGCGCCAAGCGCGTATCCCGATCGCCACCGTGAGCGAGACGCTCGCCCCCGCCGGCGTCAGCTTCCAGCGCTGGCAGACGGCGCAGCTCGAAGGCATCGAGCGCGCGCTGCGCGAGGCCACCGGGCGCTGATGGCCGAGTCGGCCGACAGGCAGCCCGGCGAGCGAGCCACCGACGCACCTACAATTTCACGGGTGGGCACGATGCCGTCGCAGACCTCCGCCTGGGCCGACCGCGCGGCGCGCGCGCTGAGCGACGCGGGCTATCGTCGAGGCGGCGCGCGGCGCGCGATCCTCGAACTGCTCGACGAGCAGTCCTGTGCGCTCTCGGCCGTCGAGATCGAGCAGGAGCTGCTCGAGCGAAAGCGCGAGGTCTCGCGCGCGAGCGTGTACCGGGTGATGGAGGAGCTCGAGCAGATCGGGCTCGTCCAGCGCGTGGAGGTCGGGCAGGGCATCGTCCGCTACGAGCCCGTGCGTCACGGTCCCGGCCATCACCATCACCTCGTCTGCGATCACTGTGGGCGGCTGCAGCCGTTCACAGATGACGGCCTCGAGCGGGCGATCCGCCGCCTCAGCGAGCGCGTGCCACTGCGAGTCTCCGAGCACGAGATCGTGATCCACGGCGCCTGCGAGACCTGCCAGCCGGGCTGAAGCGGCGCCGGGCCGGCGCGTGCGCCGCGCGAGCCCGCGGCGGCCGGCTCAGTCGCCGGCGAGGCTCGTCGGCAGCGGCTGGCCGTGCAAGGGCGGGTCGTCCGCCAACAGGCGCGGCACGCTGACCAGACGCAGGCCACGTGCGCGCAGCGCATGGATCAGCTTCGGCAACGCCGCGACCGTCTGTTCGCGGTTGCCGCCGGCGTCGTGCAGGAGGATGATCGCGCCCGGTTTGGCGCCTTCGAGCCCGCGTCTGACGATCGTGTCGACGCCCGGCTGCTCGTAGTCGTCGGTGTCGACCGACCACAGCACCATCAGCATCCTCATCTGGTGCAGCAGGCGGAACGTGGTCGCATTGAACGAGCCATACGGGGGACGGAACAGGCGCGGTCTGTGCCCACCCAGCAGTTCGATGCGCGCGGCCTGTTCGAACAGCTGTTCATGCTGGTCGTGCGCGGAGAGGTGGGCCATCATCGGATGGTTCTCAGTGTGGTCGCCGATCACGAAACCGTCGCGGACCTCACGTTCGGTGGACGTGCCGAAGTCGTGGATCTCCTGGCCGATCACGAAGAACGTGGCCGGCGCGTGCTCGCGCTCGAGCACGTCGAGCACCTGCGGCGTGTACGGCCCCGGTCCATCGTCGAACGTGAGCGCCACGTCCCTGCCCCGCGGGGCGCCTTCTTTGACGAAGGGGGTGTAGGCCAGCACCGAGTCGACGCCGTTTTCGTCGCGTTGGAGCTCGCTCACCGTTGGCGGCCGCAGCGCCGCGCTCGGCACGCGTGTGCCGGCAGTCGACGTGGAGCCATCCCCGTGCGAGCTCGTCAGCGCGACGATCACCAGTACCAGGATCAGCAGGAACGCCGCGGCGGCGCCGAGACGACGCCGGCGAAAGCGCGCCCGCGGATCGGGTGGCTGCGGGCGCGGCGCCGGCAGCGGCGGTGTCGTGGCGGGCTCTCGCGCGGCCCGCTTCTTCTCTTCGAAGTCCCAGTTCCACCGCGGGCTCATGGACGGATGCTAGACAGCGCCGCCCTCGCTCGGCGAGGCGGATGCTCGTCTTGCAGCGACGCCTCGGCCCTCGGCCCACGGCGAGTCAACGGAGCCGGCGGATAGGATCACCCGAGCGGACGGACGGCGCCGTGTCGTCCGCCGACCTTTTCGGGAGAATCAACGGATGCACGTCACAGCAAAGGCCGACTACGCGGTGCGCGCCGTGATCGAGCTCGCCGACAGCAAGCAGGACGCGCCGCGCAAGGTCGACGACGTGGCGCAGGCTCAGGGCATCCCCGTCTCGTTCCTGGAGAACATCCTCACGCAGTTGCGCTCGACCGGCATCGTGCGAAGCCAGCGAGGCCCTGAAGGCGGCTACTGGCTGGCCCAGCCGGCCGACCAGGTGAGCCTGGCGCAGATCATCCGCGCCGTGGAGGGACCGCTCGTCGGCGTGCGCGGGCAGCGCCCCGAGGAGATCGAGTACGTGGGCTCGGCCGAGTCGCTGCAGCAGGTGTGGATCGCGCTGCGTTCGAACCTGCGCAAAGTGCTCGAGAACGTGAGCGTCGCCGATGTGTCCGCCGGCAAGCTGCCGAAAGACGTGCTCGCGCTGACCAAGACCGAAGAGGCCTGGGAAACCCGCTAGGCGAGCGATGGGCGGCGCCTCACGGCGTCCTCGGTCGCTCGTGTGCTGGCCGATCGGTCGATCGCATCTGATCGACGATCGGCACACTTCGCTTCCTGCGTCCTTCACCAACCGCTTCGCAGTCGGTGCCGGCTTGCCCCTCGCCCGCCTAGTAGCGGCTCAACCCAGTGACGCAGCGCCGGCCCGGTTGACGCTAAGCGGCCTGCGGTGTGAACACGCGCGGCGGGGGGAGGCGGACCGTGAGGATCTGACCCTCCCTGAGCTCGAGCCGCTCCGCCTCCTCGCGCGTCACCTGCGCCCAGATGTCGCGGCCGTCATGCAGCTTCAGCTCGACGCGCACCTCGAAGCCGAGGTGCACCACGCGCTCCACCAGCGCCTCCGTTCCCGCGCCGTCGGACTCGGCGAGGATCTGGATGTCGTGCGGGCGCAGGAAGGCGTCGCCGAGCCGGTTGACCGGCCCTATGAAGGACATCACGAACTCGTTGCTGGGGCTCTCGTAGAGATGCCGCGGCGAGCCTGCCTGCTCGATCCGGCCCTCGTTCATCACGACGATCTGCTCGGCCACTTCCATGGCCTCCTCCTGGTCGTGCGTGACGAAGATCGTCGTGACATGGATTTCGCTGTGCAGCCGCCGCAGCCACTCGCGGAGCTCGGCACGAACCTGAGCGTCGAGCGCGCCGAAGGGCTCGTCGAGCAGGAGCACCTGCGGCTGCACTGCAAGCGCCCGCGCGAGCGCCATGCGCTGCAGCTGTCCGCCCGAGAGCTGTGAGGGATAGCGCTCGGCGAGGCCGTCCAGGCGCACCAGTCCAAGCAGCTCCTTGACCCGCGCGCTGATCTCCGCCTTCGGCCGTTTCCGCACGCTCAGGCCGAAGGCGACGTTGTCATGCACGGTCATGTGCTTGAACGGGGCGTAGTGCTGGAAGACGAAGCCGACGCCACGGGTCCGGGCCGGCGCTCGGGTCACGTCCTCGTCGCCGATCACGACTTCGCCGCTGTCGGCCGCCTCCAGCCCGGCGATGATCCGCAGCAGCGTCGACTTACCGCTGCCGCTCGGGCCGAGCAGCGCCGTCAGCGCCCCATCGCCGACCGTGATGCTGACGTCGTCGAGCGCCACGAAGTCGCCGAAGCGCTTGTCGACGTTGCGGACCTCGATCGCCATCAGGCTCCTATCCGCCTTCGCGTGCGTCGTGTGAGCAGGTTCATCGCCAGCAGCGTGCCCATCGCCAGCAGCGCGAGCACGACGGCGGCCGTGTAGGCGCCGGTGGAGTCGAAGTTCTCGAAACGGTCCTGGACATAGAGTGGCAGGGTCTGCGTCTGGCCCTCGATTCTGCCAGAGACGATGCTGACCGCTCCGAACTCGCCGAGCGCGCGAGCCGTCGTCAGCACGACACCGTAGACCACGCCCCACCTGATCCCGGGCAGGGTCACGCGCCAGAACGTCTGCCAGGGGCTCGCGCCGAGCGTCTCGGCGGCCTGCTCCGAGTCGGTGCCGAGCTCGCGCAGCACCGGGATCGTCTCGCGCGCCACGAACGGCAGCGACACCACCGCCGTGGCGAGCACGATCCCCGGCACGGAGAAGATGATCTGGAAGCCCTGTTCGGTCAGCCAGTCACCGAACCAGCCGGTCTTGCCGTAGACGAGCACCAGCGACAAGCCCACCACGACGGGCGAGATCGCAAAGGGCAGATCGACCAGCAGGCCCAGCAGTCCCTTACCGCGAAAGCGCCCTCGCTCGAGCAGCAGGGCCATTCCGATCCCGAACGCCGTGTTGAGCGGCACGGCTATCGCCACGACCTCGATCGTTAGCCAGAACGCGTGCTGTGCGTTGGGCGCCGTGATCGAGTCCCAGACGGGTGCGAGACCGTGTTCGAAGGTGCGGTAGAAGATCATGGCCACTGGCGCCAGCAGCAGCAACGTCAGGTATCCGAGGGCGAGCGTGCGCGCCGTGAGCTTGCGGGCGCGCGCTGCGCGCTCGGCCGCCCGCTCTGCATCGTGTGTGGGCGCGCGCCGCGCCACCCCGCCCGGTCCGTTCGACACGGCGGCTGCGCCCGCGCCGCTACTGGACATGGCGTGACATCCGTCGCGATGCGAAGCTCAGCGCGCCCAGCACCACGATCGCAGCGGCGAGCAGGATGACGGAGACGGCTGCGGCGCCCGGGAGGTTGTCGTTCTCGACCTGGCCGAAGATGTAGACCGAGCCGGCCTCCGTCTTGAACGGCAGGTTGCCGGTGATCAGGACGAGTGAGCCGAACTCGCCAACCGCGCGCGCGAAGCTGAGCGCGATGCCCGAGATGATCGCGGGGGCAAGGGTCGGCAGCACGATGCGGCGCAGCACCGTCCACGAGCGCGCGCCCAAGGACGCGGCCGCCTCCTCCATCGCGATGTCGAGCTCGAGCAGCACGGGCTGCACGGAGCGCACCACGAAGGGCAGCGTCACGAACAGCAGCGCCAATCCGACGGACAGGCGCGTGAACGCCACATTCACGCCGATCGGGCTGCCCTTGCCATACAACGCCAACAGCACCACGCCGGCGACGATCGTGGGGAGCGCGAACGGCAGGTCGATCACCGAGTTGACGACCTGCTTGCCGCGGAAGTCATCACGCACGAGCACCCATGCGATCAGCGTCCCGAACACGGCGTTGATGAGCACGACGATCCCCGTGGCGATCAGCGTCAGCTTGATCGCAGCCACTGCCTCGGGGTTGGTGATCGCCCGCCAGAAGGCGTCCGTCCCGCCCGTGCTCGACTTGGCGACCAGCGCCGCCACCGGCAGCAGCACGAGGACGGACAGGTAGATCCCCAGCATGCCCACGCCGAGCGCGCTGCCCGCGTGTGCGGGGAGCCGAAGCCGGCCGGCTGCGCCGCCGGCCCGGCTCCCCGCCGCCATGCTTGGGCCACTACTTGCTGGTCGAGACTCCAAGGCCTTGCTCGATCTTGGTCACGATCCCGGTTTCGGGGTCGAAGAACTTGTCGGTGACGCTCTTCCAGCCGCCCACGTATTCGATCGTGAACAGCCCGGGCGGCTTCGGGAACTTCGACGCGCCCTGCACGCCGGAGATCACGGGGCGGTAGCCCTGCGCGGCCCATGTTTCCTGGGCGGCAGGCGAGAGCAGGTACTTGACGAATTCCTGCGCCGGCTTGCTCGAGCCGACGACCGCGACCGGAGCCTGGATCAGGATCGTGTCGTCCGGGATCAGATAATCGACGTCCTCGCCCTTCTTCTGGGCGGTGATCGCTTCGTTCTCGTAGCCGAGCAGCACGTCGCCCCTGCCCGCGGTGAACGTCTGCAGCGAGTTGCGGGCGGAGCTGTCCTGGCTGACCACGTGGCCGAAGAGCTGTTTCAGATACGCCTGCGCTTCGGCTTCGCTCTTGCCTTCCTTCAGCTGCGCTCCGTAGGCCGCCATGATGTTCCAGCGTGCGCCGCCGGAGGTGAACGGGTTCGGCGTCACGACCTGGACGCCCGGCTTGACGAGATCCGACCAGCTGGTGATGTGCTTAGGGTTGCCCTTGCGAACCATGAACACGACGACCGAGTTGGTCACGAAGCCGTGCGTGGCGTTCTGGTTCCAGCTGGAGGAGACGAGCCCCGCCTTGACGAGCCGTTCGACGTCCGGTTCCAGCGAGAAGTTGACGACGTCGGCGTTCTGCCCGTTGGCCACGGCCCGGCTCTGCTCGCCCGAGGGACCATATGACTGGCTGAACGTTACGCCCTTGCCTGCGGAGGTTGCCTGGAAGTCGGCAGTCAGCTTTTCATACGCGCTCTTGGGCGTCGAGTAGGCGACCAGCGCGAGCTCTTTGCTCCCGCTCGACGAGCCGCATGCGCTGAGGCCGATCGCCGCTGCGATCAGCGACACGAGGACTGCGAGGGAGTGCTTTTTCATAACCGCTTTCTTCATCGAATGAATGAACAAAATCGAAGACATCGAAATCATTGATCTCGTGATGGTATAGGAAAGCGAATCCGTAAACAAGGTCGGAATTGAAGTGATTGTCCGAGTCGGTCCAGGCGCGACGTCCACAGCGACGGAATCGGGCGGCGTCGCGGAAGGCTGGAACTCCGCCGTGAGAGACACGACTTGCGCGATGAGCGCGCGATCTCTTGACTTATTTGGGGACGCGCCCGAGTGCCACCCGGTTTGGCGATCCGTCGCGACGGGTACCCTGCAAGCAGGCGCGGGAGCTTCCCCCTTCCCGCAACCGATCCTCTCTCGATCCCGCCATCGTCTATCTCAGGAGACTCCCCGATGTCCGCATCTGCCTCGTCCACTCTCGAGAGCCCCGCTGCCACGGAGGCCGCCGAGGCCGCCGTCGAGGCGATCGCCGGCTCGGCCGGTCAGGACGTGACCTTCTCGCTCGCGCTCAGCCAGGACCAGAAGGACATTCGCGACTGGGTGCACGGCTTCGCCGCCG
>Ga0134126_10000765_pt1 | contig 40413 bp, 26 predicted proteins | sample KB31752_FD_96881 | JGI IMG/M metagenome (GOLD analysis project Ga0134126, IMG submission 96881) | Terrestrial soil microbial communities with excess Nitrogen fertilizer from Kellogg Biological Station, Michigan, USA - KB3-175-2 | ecosystem: Environmental > Terrestrial > Soil > Unclassified ...
GGCAAGCCGCTCAAGTGGACGCGCGACAAGTACGACGTGTATGCGTTCAAGGTCGACGTGCCGGAGGGCGTGTCCAGCATCGACGTGAAATTCCAGTACCTGTCGGCGCGCGACCACGACGAAGGTTCGGTCGAGATGACCGGCGACATGCTGGACCTGGTGTGGAGCAAGCTGTCGCTGTATCCCGCCGGCCATTACACGCGCGACATCACCTTTGCGCCCAGCGTCACGCTGCCCGCGGGCTGGCAGTTCGGCACCGCACTGGAGAAGGCTTCGCAGACCGGCGACACCACCACCTTCAAGCCGACCACCTACAACACGCTGGTCGACTCGCCGATGTATGCCGGACGCTATTTCAAGCGCCTCGACCTCGCGCCTGACGCCAAGGCGCCGGTGCACATGGACATCGTGGCCGACTCGCCCAAGGATTTCGAGGTCACGTCACAACAGCTGCAGGGCCTGCGCAACGTCGTCACCCAGGCGCACAAGCTGTTCGAGTCGCATCATTACGACCACTACGATTTCCTGTTCTCGCTGTCGGACAACCTGAGCGGCAAGGGCCTGGAGCACCACCAGTCCAGCGAGGACGGCGCGCGCCCGGATTTCTTCACCAAGTGGAAGGACAACTGGCCGACCGTCGGCGGCCTGCTGGCGCACGAGTACACGCATTCGTGGAACGGCAAGTTCCGCCGCCCGGCGGATCTGTGGACGCCGAACTTCAACGTGCCGATGGGCGACTCGCTGTTGTGGGTGTACGAAGGCGGCACGCAATATTGGGGTTTCGTGCTGGCCGCGCGCTCCGGGCTGTGGACGCCCGAACAGTTCCGCCAGGCGATCGCGATGGTCGCCGCGAACTACGACCGCAACCGTCCCGGTTTCGAATGGCGCACGCTGGAAGACACCACCAACGATCCCACCATCGCGCAGCGCGCGCCGCTGCCTTATCGCAACTGGCAGATGAGCGAGGAGTACTACTCGGCCGGCCAGATGATGTGGCTGGCGGCGGACGCGAAGATCCGTGCGCTCACCCACGGCAAGCAATCGCTGGACACCTTCGCGAAAAACTTCTTCGGCGTGGACGACGGCAGCTTCGTCACCAGGACCTACACCTTCGAAGATGTCGTGAATGCGCTCAACACGGTCGCGAAATACGACTGGGCCGGATTCCTGCACCGCTACCTCGACGAGCCCAATCCGCCGCTGGCCAGCGGCATCGAGGACACCGGCTGGAAGCTGGTCTACACCGACCAGCCGAACGAGTACGAGAAGCTGATTTCGAAGCGTTACCACGGCGACATCGGCGCGGCGTTCGGCATCGGGTTGACGACCGGCAAGGACGGCGAGATCACGGACGTGCGCTGGAATGGACCGGCGTTCAAGGCCGGTATCGGTTCCGGCGAAACGCTGGTTGCGGTGAACGGGCAGGCTTACAGTTCCGATGTGCTGCAGGATGCGGTGAAAGCCGCGAAGGGCGGCAACGCACCGATCCAGTTGCTGCTGAAATACCAGGACAAATACCGCACCGTGCCGGTCGATTACCACGGCGGCCTGCAGTATCCGCACCTGGAGCGGATCAAGGGCACGACGGATTACCTGTCGCAGATCATTAAGGCGAAGTGAGGTTCAACCGCGCCCGCGCTGCGGGACGGGAATCCATCAGTGGCTGTCGCGGCGCGCGCGGCGGCTCTGCGTGATGCGCTTGCCGGTGTGGTCCGGTTCGCTGCGCGGTGCGGTGATCATGGCATCCGCCGCGGGAGCACCTGGTTTCGGAAGCGACGCGCGCGTCCGGATCAGCGCGCGCGCCATCCGCCGCGCGGCTTCATCCAGTTCGGCCGTGTCCAGATACGAAAAGCCGAGCCGCATGAACGGCTGTTCGCGGTGGTGGAAATCGAAGGCGCTGGCATCGCCGAACGCCACGCCTTCGCGTTCGCCGGCCCGCGACCACGCGGCCACATCGATGCCTTCGTCCGCACGTGCCCACAACGCCATCCCGCCCTCCGGCACCTGGAAATCGAGCGCCGCGCCGAGATGCCGCACCAGCGCGGCGGCCAGCGCATCGCGGCGTTGCGCGTACAAGCGCCGCATTCTCCGCACGTGCCGCAACAGTTCGCCGTCCTCGAACAGTTCGGCGATCGCGCATTCCACCGCCGCGTCGCCTTGCGCATCGCAGGCCGCGCGCAGTGCGGTCAGCCTCTGCAGCACCGCTGGCGGCGCCAGCACGAACGCGGTGCCGAGGCCCGGCGCCAGCAGGTTTGCCATCGAGGCGACGTAAACCACGTTGGCGCGCGCAGGGCCGGATGCAATTGGCAAGACGGGTTTGCCGTCGTAATGGAATTCGTGGTCGTAGTCGTCCTCGATGATCGCGAAGCGGTGTTCGAGCGAAAGCCGGGCCAGCCGTTCGCGCCGCGCGGCCGGCATCACCACCGTGGTCGGGAACTGATGGTGCGGCGTCAGCAGCACCGCGCGGATGGACTCGCGCGCCAGCAGCGCTTCCAGTGCCTCGACATCCAGGCCGTCCCGGTCCACCGGCAGCGGCAGCAGGCGCGCGCCCGCCAACTGCAGGACGCGGCGCGCCGGCGGATAGCCGAACATCTCGACGACCACCGCGTCACCGGGCGCGATCAGCGTGCGCGCGACCAGGTCCAGGCCCTGTTCGATGCTGCGCGTGATCAGCACGTCGTCGGCTGCGGCAACGAGTCCGCGCGAGCGCGTCAGCATCGCCGCCAGTTCGGTGCGCAACCGCACGTGTCCGCGCGGATCGGTGTAGGTCAGCACGCTGCGGCCTTGCTGGCCCACCGCGCGCCGGAAGGCACGCGCCAGTGCGCGCGAAGGCAGCAGCCGGACATCCGGCGTGCCGCGCGAAAGCACCAGCATGCCCGGCGGAGGAATCCGGATCGAAGCGGGTTGCGGGGGCGGCGGCAATGGATAGGTCGGCGCTTCGTTGGCAGTTTCAATGCGCGGCGCCGCAGCCGTCGCAGACGGTGGCGCAATGAACGTGCCGCCGCCGATGCGCGTCACCAGCACGCCTTCCGCGACCAATTCGTCGTAACCGGCGATCACGGTGTTGCGGTTGATGCCGAGATCGTCGGCCAGTTCGCGCGATCCCGGCAGCGGTTCGCCGGGTTTCAGCCGCCCGCGCCGGATGTCTTCCGCGATCGCACTCGCGAGCTGCAGGAACAGCGGCTGTTCGCGCTGCGGGTCGAGAGCGATGGCGAGGCTCCAGCGTCGCATGCACGCATTCTAGTCCCGGCGTCGTCGTGCACCGGACCAGCCGCCGTCGCGAAACTGGCACTACCGCCGCGCAGCTCGGCGCCGCAGATTCGATCTCCAACATCGTCACGTGAGAGAACGTCATGCAAAAGAGGATCATTGCATTCCTGACCATTGCGCTGTCGGTCGGTGGCGCGGCCGCGGCAGCAACGCCCGACTACACGGTCACCCCACTCGCCTCGCTCGGCGGCACGTCGAGCCAAGGCAGCAGCATCAACAATTTTGGAATGATCGCCGGTTTCTCGAAAACCGCGAACGATGCAAATACACACGCCGCCGTCTGGTGGTTCGGGGCAAAACAGGATCTCGGTACGCTCGGTGGCGCCAACAGCGCGGTGCTGTGGCCGTTGAAAAACGATCTGGGTGTCGTTTCGGGTATCGCGCAGACCGACAAACCGAATCCACGCAACGAGTCCTGGAGCTGTTCCGCATTCATCGGGTACGACGGCCACGCCTGCCTCGGCTTCGTATGGGCCTTCGGCAAGATGCAGGCGTTGCCGCCGCTGCCCGGTGGCTACAACAGTTTCGCGACCGGCACCAACAATCGTCTGCAGACGGTGGGCTGGGCCGAGAACGGCGTGCGCGATCCGAATTGCAACGTGCTGGGCGACAGCGACCAGGTGCTGCAGTTCCTGCCGGTGGTCTGGGGGCCGGGGCCGAACCAGGTTCGCGCGCTGCCGCTGCTGCAGGGCGACGACAGCGGCGCGGCCACCGCGATCAACGATCGCGGCGAGGTGGTCGGCATTTCCGGTGAATGCGATCAGGCGGTCGGTCGCTACACCGCGAAACACATGGTGCTGTGGAAGGATGGGCGGGCGATCGATCTCGGCAACATCGGCGGCGATGCCTGGAACACGCCGATGGCGATCAACCGGGAGGGCGACATCACCGGCTTCGCCAACACGAGTCCGGGTGGCGGCTTCACGGCGCATGCGTTCTACCGCGATCATCGTGGCGGGCCGCCGATCGACCTCAGCACGCTTCCCGGCGATTCGATGAGCCAAGGCCTCGGCATCAACGACGACGGCCAGATTGTCGGGCTGTCATGCGGCGCCGGCAGTGGCGGATGTCACGCGTTCCTGTGGCAGGGCGGCGTGATGCTGGATGTCGACAAGCTTGCGCCGGGCCATGCCGGCGTCCTCACCGCCGGCCAGGACATCAACGACCTCGGCCAGATCACCGGGCAGGCCTGCGCCGACGCCAACGGCGATCCGCCGTGCTACGCGTTCCGCGCCGATCCGGTTCCGGGTTACGGCTCACGCAGGCACTGACCGCCCGCACCGCCGCCGGCTTCCCGGCGGCGGCACATCGCATCGCGCAAGGAGACCCATGGACATCCATTCAAGCGACGCCATCGCCGCGAGGCGGACACGCGAGCAGCACCTGTTGCAACTGAACGAGCAATATGTGCACGCGTCGTTGACCGGCGACGTCGAATGGTTCCGCACGCACCTCGCCGATGACTTCGTGTGCATCGAATCCGACGGGTCCGTGCACTTCCGCGACGGATTCCTGCTCGCGGCGGCGCTGGGCTCCGACCTCAGCGAATACAAGCTCGACTACGTGGACGTGCGCTTCTACGGCGAAGTCGCACTGGTGCGGGCGTCCGGTTCCTGGATCAGCAAGACGCGCGTTGCAGGCATCAGCCGCTACACCGATGTTTACGTGCACGACGGCGCGGGGTGGAAAGTGGTTTCCGCCCAGATCACGCGGCCCGCACCGTCGGCTTGAGAACCGCCGCGTATCGAAACGGGTTCCCCCCGGCATTCGAATGCGGGCGAAAATCGTCCTGATTCGAATCCATCATGCCCCATTGGATCATCCGAAACCGCGCATGTGCATCCGCATGGTTCCGCCGAAGCCCGTCGCCGGACTCGTCCGTCGTGCTTGCATTTGCATGCTGTCGTGCGTGCTGGGTTTTCAAACCTGCGCGGCATTCGCGTGGACGGCACCCGCTGCATTCGCCGCCACGGATGCCACGGCCGGGAGCGTCGATGGCCGGAATGATCTGCCGGGCGTTTCGGCCGTCCGCGAATCGCGAAGCGATGCCTGGTTCACGGGGCCGATGCTGGCGAACTCGGCGGAGACGTTGCCGAAGGGCCATTTCCTGATCGAACCCTATTTCTACGACGTCGCCACCGCGCATGCCGACGGCTGGGGTTCGCGCGCGTATGTGTTGTACGGACTCGCCGACCGCTTCACCGTCGGGCTGATCCCGATCGTGGGTTACAACCGGTTGAGCGGCGGAGGCAGCAGCTCGGGCATCGGCTTGGGCGACATCGCCGTGGACCTTCAATACCGCCTCACTGAATTCCGCGAAGGCAGCGCGCTGCCGACCATCGCGATCCAGTTGCAGCAGGCGTTTCCGACCGGCAGGTACGACAGGCTCGGCGACCGGCCTGGCAACGGCCTGGGCAGTGGCGCGTACGCCACCACGCTGGGGCTGCTTACGCAGGACTGGTTGTGGTTGCCGAACGGCCGGATCCTGCGCGTGCGCTTCAACCTGTCGCAGACGTTTTCGAGCCGCGCCGACGTGCAGTGCGCCAGCGTGTACGGCACCGGCGCCGGATTCCGCGGCCACGCCCGGCCCGGCAGCAGCCTCTACGCCGATGCGGCGCTGGAATACAGCCTGACGCGCAACTGGGTGCTGGCGCTCGATCTCACGTACACGCACAACCGCAACACACGTGTGACGGGCGAGGACATTCCGGGTTTCGACGGCGCATTCGGCCCCGTCGTGACGACGCGCGACTCAGGCCCTAGCGTGGCGTTCGGATTCGCGCCTGCGGTCGAATACAACTGGACGCCCAATCTCGGCGTGCTCCTGGGCGTGCGCGTGATTCCGGGCAACCGCAGCTCCACGCGATCGGTCACGCCCGCGGTGGCAATCAATTACGTCCACTGACGACAACGCGCCCAGCGCGCCTGCGTTCGATCACAGAATCGGCGCGGCGACCGGCGCCTGGATGCGTGCACGCAAGGCCGTGCGCACGCTGCGTTCCTCGTCCGGCTCCAGCGCGTGCAACAACGCGACCTCGCCCGCGACTTGTGTGGCAACCGGCAGTCCGTCGCGATACACGATGCGCGAGGTCGCCAGCGCCGGTACCTTGGCACCTGGCAACACGCCGCCGACGAGATTCAACGGGTCGGCGCCGCTGACTGCGACAAGCTCGCCATCGTGTTCGCGCTTGCGCACACGGCGCAGCGCCTCCACCGCCTCCGGCAACGCGAACTGCTCGCCGACCACGCCTTCCACGAAGCGTCCGCCGCGGATTTCGCCGCGCGCTTCCAGCCGCTGATAGACGCGGCGCAGCTCGCGCCACGACGGCAGCCACGCGGCTTCGCGTTGCAGCAGCTTCCAGAACACCACGCCCCAGCGGCGCAGCAGGATGCGCGCGACGTGTTCGATCGCTTCGCCCTGAGCGTCCGCCGTGGAAAGCGCACTCCGCCGGACCAGGCTCCAGCGTCCCGCATCCTCGATGCCGTTCAACAAGTGACGGGCGAGACGCCGCTGGCGCGGATGCTTGCGTTTCGAGGCGGGTTGCAGCAGCGCGCGCAAACCGGCGAAGCTGTCCGCACCGACCATGCCGGCGCCGACCAGTTCGCCCAGCGCGTCTTCCAGTTCCACCTTCAGCAGGCGCGTGCCGTCGGCGATTTCACCGAAGAACGATGCGCCGTGTTGCGCGAGGAATTCCACCACCGCCTGCGCGCGCGAGGTCAGCGCCGCCGATTCGGCGGCCATTTGCGCGCCGATGGCGTTCCACGCCGGCAACTGCTTGCGCGGCAGCAGCACGATCGGCGATGCACGCACCGGCGACGCGTGCGCGCCGCCCGTGGACGCGCGTAAGCGCGTCCATGCAATCCGGCCCGCGCCGCACAAGGCGTCCAGCCACGCGATGTCGTAACCGGCGACGCGCGTGGGCAGCAGTTGCGATTCCCACGCGCCGGCCGGCGCCTCGAAACCTTCCAGTTGCGCCAGCACCGCGGCCAATGCGTCGGGGCCGCGCAAGCGCGTTTCCGGCGAGACGTGCTGCCAGTCCATCAGGAAACGCATGAAGTCGCGCGGCGCCACCGGTTCGATTTCGCGGCGCAGGCGTTGCAGCGTGCGGCGATGGATGCGCGCCAATAAATGTCTGTCGCACCATTCTTCGTCGGATGCGCCCGGCGTGAAGCGGCCGCGCATCGCGCCGCCTTCGCGTTCCAGCGCGGCCAATGCGATCGATATATCGCTGTCGCCGACGCCGAATGCGCACGCCAGGTCGCGGGCGAGGATCGGTCCCGTGCAAGCAAGCCGCGCACGCAGGACTTCGACCAGCGCGTCCTCACGCGTCCGCGCCTTCTGCGCAAATTCCGCCGGCGCTTCGATCGCAGGCTGCAACGCTGCATCGGGATGGATCGCGTGCCACATCGGCAGCGATTCGGCGGCGATCCACAACGGTTCCTTTCCACTTGGAGCCAACTCGGTCGCACGCCCGGCATGGACGAGTTCCTGAAGCAAAGCCTGCCAGGCTGGCTTGCAGTGAAGCTCCTGTCCCGCGACCGCACCCAACGCCAGCAAGGCCTCGTGCATCTCGTCGGCATCGCGCGGCGTGGGCCATGCTTCCTCGCGCGCCGCGGCGATCGCATCGGCGTCGAGCTTGCCGAGGTCTTCCGCGCTTTGCGCATCGACGAAACCGCGCGACGAAACGGCCTGGGTGCGGCGCTCCTCCAGCGGTGCGCCATCGAGGAAGGCATACGGCCGCGCGCCCAGCACTTCGGCGGCCAACTGCGAAGGCGCGGTCAGGTCACGCGCCACGATTCTGGCGTCGCCGCTTTCCAGCCGCTTCAGCAACGCGATCAGCCCTTCCAGATCCATCGCGTCGTAAAGGCAATCGCGCAGCGTCTGCGCAACCAGCGGATGATCCGGAATCTTGCGTTCGCCCACGATGTTTTCGAGACAGGCGACCTGGTCGGGAAACACCGTCGCCAGCAGGTCTTCCGATTTCATGCGCTGGATCTGTGGTGGCACCTTGGCGCCGCCGGCGAAGCGCGGCAGCGCCAGCGCGGCGCCAGCATTCCAGCGGAAACGCAGCGCGAACATCGGCGCGTCCAGCAGCGCCTGGGTCAACACGTCGCGCACGGAATTGGAATGCAGGTAGCGCGAAACTTCGTCCAGCGGGAAACTGTGGCTGGTCGAAAGCGACAGCACGATCGCATCTTCGGTGGCCGCGGCCTGCAATTCGAAGTTGAAGCTGCGGCAGAAGCGCTTGCGCAGCGCCAAGCCCCACGCGCGGTTCAGGCGGCTGCCGAATGGCGAATGGATGATCAACTGCATGCCGCCGGATTCGTCGAAGAAGCGCTCCATCGCCAGCGTCGCTTGCGTCGGCAGCAAGCCGAGTTCGATGCGCGCGGCGGCGAGGTAATCGACCAGTTGCCGCGCGGCAGCGTCGCCGAGGCCGACTTTGTCAGTGAGCCAGGACAGCGCAGCTTGTGCTCCCTCTCCCCCAACGCTTTTGTTGGGGGAGAGGGCTGGGGTGAGGGGGCGTAATGTTTCGTGATTCCGAGTTTCCTCGCCAGCTTGCGAGCTTCTCCCCCTCACCCAACCCTCTCCCCCAAACGATGAAGCCGCTTGGGGGAGAGGGCTTTGTGACAGCCTCACGGCGATTTCTTCGCGCAACCGCGCCACCGCCACGGACAACTCGTCGCTGCGACCGGGCGCCTCGCCCAGCCAGAACGGGATCGACGGCGGCGCGCCTTGCGCATCTTCCACCCGCACGCGACCGCGTTCCACGCGCAGGATCCGGTACGACTGGTTGCCGAGCTGGAAGATGTCGCCCGCGATCGACTCGACCGCGAAGTCCTCGTGCACGCTGCCGATCCGGATGCTTTGCGGTTCCAGCACCACGTCGTAGTCGGCGGTGTCGGGAATCGCGCCGCCCGAGGTGAGCGACGTCATCCGCGCGCCGCGCCGCGCGCGCAGCTTGCCGTTGACGGCATCGCGGTGCAGGTATGCGGCGCGGGTGCCGCGTCGCGTGCTGTAGCCTTCGGCCAGCATCCGCAACACTTCATTGAATTTCTCGCGCGCAAGCTCGCGATAGGGATACGCGTTGCGGAACAGGTCGAACAATTCCGCCTCGTCGCGCTCACCGCAGGCGACCTCCGCCACGATCTGCTGCGCCAGCACGTCCAGCGGCGCGGGCGGGATGTGCAGCGTGTCGAGTTCGCCACGGCGCACCGCGTCCAGCAGCGCCGCACATTCGACCAGGTCATCGCGCGAAGTCGGAAACAACCGCGCCTTGGAGATGCCGTCCACCGCATGGCCCGCGCGCCCGGCGCGCTGGAGAAAGGCGGCGATGGAACGCGGCGAGGACAGTTGGCAAACCAGCTCGACCTCGCCGATGTCGATGCCGAGTTCCAGCGACGCGGTCGCGACCAGCGCGCGCAACTGTCCCGACTTCAGACGCCGTTCGGCATCGAGCCGCTTTTCCTTCGACAGGCTGCCATGGTGCGCGGCCACCGCTTCCTTGCCGAGCCGTTCGGCCAGATGGCGCGTCGCCCGTTCGACCGTGCGCCGGGTATTGGCGAAGATCAACGTGGTGCGATGTTGCTCGACCAATTGCGCAAGACGGTCATACACCAGCCCCCACGCATCGTTGCTCATCACCGGCTGCAGCGGCACGTTGGTGAGTTCGATCGCGAGGTCGCGCGCGCGCTGGTGGCCGGCGTCGATGATGGTGCAGGCGGCATTCGGCGACAGAAACCGCGCGACTTCCTCGATCGGCTTTTGCGTCGCCGACAGTCCGATCCGCGTGCAGCGTTGTCCGCACAGCGCGTCCAGTCGTTCCAGCGTCAGCGCGAGATGGCTGCCGCGCTTGCTCGACACCAGCGCGTGGATTTCGTCGACGATCACCGTGCGGGTGGTCTGCAGCATGCGCCGGCCGGATTCCGAACCCAGCAGGATGTACAGCGATTCCGGCGTGGTCACCACGATGTGCGGCGGCCGCTTGCGCATCGCATTGCGCTCGGCCTGCGGCGTGTCGCCGGTGCGCACCGCGGTGCGGATTTCGAATTCCGGCAAGGCCATGTGCGCCAGTTGCGCGCGAATGCCTTCGATCGGCACTTCCAGGTTGATGCGCACGTCGTTGGACAGCGCCTTCAACGGCGACACGTACACCACGGAGGTTTGGTCGGCGAGCGTTCCCGCGACGCCTTCCTCAACTAGCTCGTCGATGGCGGCCAGGAATGCGGCCAGCGTCTTGCCTGAACCGGTCGGAGCCGCGATCAGCACGTTGCGGCCGGCGCGAATCGCCGGCCATGCCTCGCGCTGCGCTTCCGTCGGTGCGGCGAACGCGGATTCGAACCAGTGGGTGACGGCAGGGTGGAAGGCGTGCATGGACATGAGATTGGGACCGCGCCGCGGCAATCAAGTGCCCGCCGCTTCGCGCAGGCGGTCGGTCAGGCCGTTCCAGCGCTGCGTACGCCGCGCAATGCCGGCCCGCAGGACATCGGGCGTCGAATACAGCGCAATCGCCGAACGCGCGCGGGTCACGCCGGTGTACAGCAGTTCGCGCGACAGCACGGCGGAATCCGGCCCGGTCACCAGCGCCACGCGATCGAACTCGGAGCCCTGCGCCTTGTGCACGGTCAGTGCGAACGCGCCTTCGTGCGGCGGCAGTGCGGCCGGCGAGATCGCGCGCAGTGCGTCGTCGGCGACTTCGAACCAGACCTTCGGTTCACCGCGGTCGTCCGGCCAGACCACGCCGACGTCGCCGTTGAACAGGCCGAGTTCGGCGCGATTCACCGTCACCATCAACAGCCGACCCCGCCACCACGGTGCATCGGCGCGCACGCCGGCATGGCGCTTCAGGCGCTGCTCGATCGCGCGATCCAGCGCGAGATTGCCGGACGGCCCATGCCGCAGCGCGGTCAGCACGCGGAACCGGTTGGCGGTGCGCAAGGCCGCGTCCGCGTCCGGCGCAGCCTGCAGCGCGCGATACGCGTCCACCGCCTGTTCGAGCAGCGGCGTGCTGCGCGCATCGGTGAAGTGTTGCACCTCAGCATCGCCGCCGCATGCGGCAAGCGCCGACTCCGCATCGCCGGCGGCGATGGCATTTGCCAGGCGCGCGAGCGCGCCCTGTTCGGCGAAGCGGCGGCTTTGCGTCAGGTGCGTGTGGCAATGCGACAGAGGCGGTTCGCGCGCGGCGTCCACCAGCGCGCCCAGTACGTCGCCGGCTTCCACCGCCGACAGTTGATCGGGATCTCCGAGCAGGATCAGCGTCGCGTCTGCGCGCACGGCGTCCGCAAGCTTCGCCATCAGCGGCAAGTCGACCATCGATATTTCGTCCACCACCACGACGTCGAACGGCAGCGGCGCATTGCGATGGAATTTCGTGTGGGCGCGGGTCGGCGACAGGCCCAGCAGGCGATGCAGCGTGGAAGCTTCGCGCGGGATCATCGCCGCGACGGCTTCGGGCAATGCGAGTCCCGGCAATTGCGCGCGCACGCTTTCGGCCAACCGCGCCGCGGCCTTGCCGGTCGGCGCCGCCAACGCGATGCGTAAGGTGCGCGACTCCGCGTGCGCTGCGCCCGCCAACGCGGCGAGCGTGCGCACCACGCCGTGCGTCTTGCCGGTGCCCGGGCCGCCGGTAACCAGCTTGAGGTGATCCGCTTGCGCGCGCGCGACGAGGTCGCGTGCCAGCCGCTGCTCGTAACCGAAGTAGCGCGTGAGGTACACGCGGCCTTGCTCATCCAGCACCAGCGGCCTGGGTGGAAGCGCTTCGTCTGCAATGGCATTCGAAGCCTGTCGAATGGCATCGCTCGCGTGCAGGGACGCCTGCCATGTCGTCGCATCCGGAAGCACGGGCACATCGCCACGTCCGTCCAGATGCGCAAGCCACGCCTGCGCCGCATCCAGGCGCAATGCGCTGTGGCCGTCCGCCACCGCGCGCGCCGCCATGGCCGCGGCCAGCGCGACGTCGGGATGCGAATCCGAAAACGCGCGCGCAATCCATTCGCCCAGCGCCGCGTCGGCACGGCGCAGCCGGCCCGAGCGGACGAGCGCCTGCAGGTCGGCGCTCATGCGGCACCCATGCTGTCGCCATCGAACAGCGCATCCATCGCTTCGATCAATGCGCGCGACGGGCGATCGCGGTGCACGCCGCGTCCGTCGCTCAAGTCGCGCACGAACAGGTAATAAACGTCGCCCATCTGACGTTCGTAGTCGTAGGCGGGCAGCACGCGGCGCAGCCAGCGGTGCAATGCCAGCACGTACAGCAGGTATTGCAGGTCATAGTCGTGCGCCGTGATCGCCTCGCGCAGCACGTCGGCATCGTAGGACGGCAGCAGGTTGCTCTTGTAATCGACGAGGTGATAACGGCCGCCGTGTTCGAACACCAGGTCCATCACGCCGGTGAGCAGGCCGTGCAGGTGCGACACGCCGAAGCCGTTGCGACCGCGCTGGTAGCCGTGCTCGTGCAACAACTTGAACAGCTCGTCCACGCGTGACGACGCGAGACGCAAGTGGAATTCCATTTCGGCGCGCCTCTGCGTCGGCGGCACGTCGCACAGGCGCGCGCCGCAGGCGAGCGACACGTTCAACGCACCGCGCATGCATTCGCCGACCTGCGCCAGCGCGCGTTCAAGCGAGAGCGTGCCGGGCTCGGGCAAGCCTTGCGCGCGCAGGCTGCGCACAATCAGGTCGCGTTGGGCATCCGGAATGCCATCCGCGTCCTGCCATGCCGCGAAGTCCGCGTGCTCCAGCGCGGCATGGACCGCGCTGCCGAAGCGTGCGCCGGCGAGGGGCGTGGTGGTCGGCGAAGGCGCCTGATCGACATCCAGCGCAGACACATCGCCGCTGCCCGGCGCCGGGTCGGCGGCATCGCTGCGCGCTTCGCCGCGCACCAGTCGCGAAAACGACCACGTGCGCCAGTCGCGTTCGAGCGCGCCGCGGAACGCCGCGGCCGCGACGCGGGTGGAACTCGCCTCCGGTTTCGGCAGGCGTTTCGCGTCCGCCTGCGGAAGCGGCGACACGGCGACATGGCCACCGCCGCGCGCAACCAGTTCTTCCAATGCCTGTCCGCACGCCGGCGCATCGAAAGACAGGGGCGCGTCGCGACCGGCTTCATGCAACAGCCAGTGCAGCGCGGTTTCGTCGGCCTGCTTCACGCAACCCCACGGGATCACGCAGGCCGCGCGCGCACGCGTCACGCCGACATAAAACTTGCGCACTTCCTCGGCGAGCGTTTCGCGTTTCGCACTGGACTCGATCCCTGCGGCGACGTCGTTGCCGACAACTACAAACGCGTCGTCGCCATCGTGATACCAGGTCAGCGCCGGTCTCTTGCTGTTTTTGCCGGGTGCGTGGCCGGATGCCGCGCAGGGCAGCAGCACCACGCCATATTCCAGTCCCTTGGCCGCGTGCACCGTGGCGATCTGCACCGCCTGCGCGTCGGTATCGAGGCGCAGGCGCACCGCATCGGCGTCGGTATCGCCCGTGCCCTCGCGCAGTGCCACCGCATACCCGTCGCAAAGATCGCCCACGCCGAAACACGCCGCCCGCGCGTCTTGCAACAACTCGGCGACCTGCAGGTAGTTGGCGACACGCCGTTCGCCACCGGGCGTGGCCAGCAGGCGTGGCGCGGCCCGCGCGATCAGACGGTGCAGCAGCGGCAACGGACCGCGCCGCTGCACCAGCGAGGCCCATTCGGCGGTTTCGATCAGCAGCGCGTCCAGCGCCGCGCCGTCGACGCCGGTTCGCGCGATTGCGGACGCATCGTCACCGACCAGCAGCGAAGCGCGCGCGGCACGTGCACGCGGCACATCGGCCGGATCGCGCAGGGCTTCCAGCAGCAGGCGCAGGTCGGTGGCCTCCTCGCTGGCGTAGACGCTGGCGCGCAGGCACGACGCCGCCGGCACGCCGGCCCGCGCCAGCGCGCGTTGCATCGAGCGCGCTTCGCGGTTGCTATTGACCAGGATGGCGATGTCGCGCGCGCACAGCTCGCGCGTGCTGCCGTCGCCCTCGCGCAGGCGCACGCGGCCGTCGCGCGCGCCCTGCAGCCATTCGACGATCTGCGCCACGCACGCGGCTTCGATCCGCGCCTGCGCGTCGCCCTTGTCCCGGACGCGTGCACTGCCGTCCTTGTTGGTGATGACGGTCGGCGGCAGTTGCCAGACTTGCAGGCTTGGCGTGGGCGCGCCATCCACCAGCAGAGCGCGTGCAGCCACGCGCGGCGCGGCGTGCACGTCTTCGTGTGCGATGCCTCGTTCAACGAAGGCATGGTCGCGCGAGAACAACGCGTTCACCGCCGCATTGACGCCGCGGCCGGCGCGCTGGCTTTCGTCCAGCCGCAGCGGTTCGCTCGCGGTTTCGCGTTTCGCCATCAGCCATGCGTGCACATCACCGCCGCGGAAGCCGTAGATCGCCTGCTTGGGATCGCCGACCAGCACCAGCGTGCTGTCAGTGTGCGCGAACAGTTTCTTGAGGATCTTCCACTGCTTCGGATCGGTGTCCTGGAATTCGTCGACCAGCGCCGCCGGCCAGCGCTGGCGGATCGCGCGGACCGCACGCGCGCCGCGCTGCGGATCGTCCAGCGCGGCGGCGAGTTCGTCCACCGCCTGGTCGTGGCCGAGCACGCCCAGCGCCTGCATGCGCGCGGGCAACTCGCGATCGAGATACGCGCGCGCATCGAGCAGCAGTTTCGCGCGCGCGGCTTCGTCGAGTCGTTCGAGCGCCTCGATGTTCGCGTCGAGGTCCGCGATCGCGGCGAACACCGGGCCTTGCGGCAGGCGCTTGCAGCTTTTCATTTCGGAAAGCTTGCGCTCGGCGAGATCGTCCACGGCCTTGCGCGCGCCAGACGACAGGAGATTCGCGGCGGTGTTCGCGCGTGCCCAGTCGCGCAACTCGCGCAGGCCGCGCGCGCGGCTGTCGCGTGCGCCCTTGTGGTGGATGCACGCGGCAAGTTCCGCATCCGCCGCCTGCAATGCGTCGTCGTCCCAGCCCGCGATCGCGTTGCGGATCGCGTCGAGCTGCGCCAGCGTTTCGTTGCGGCGCGCGTTCGAATCCTGCGCGCCTGCGGGTTCCGAGGCGTTCTCCACGCCGCGTCCGCGCCAGCGCGGATCGCCGATTTGTTTCGCGAGCGCGTCCGGCGTGCGCCAGGTTTCCGCCAGCAGGCGCGCGGCATCGGCGTCGGTGGAACAGGCACGCCAGAAATCCTCGACAATTTCTTGTTGCAGGGCGCGCGCGTCTTCCAGCAACTCCGGCTCGCCCGGCGCGCGGCCGGTCTCGAAGCCGAATTCGCTTAAGCACCGATTGCAGAACGCATGCAGGGTGCCGATCACGGCGGTGTCCATGGCCAGTTCCGCGCCGCGCGCGCGCGCGGCGAGCGTGTCGACATCCGTGCCGGATAGCGCATGCGCGATTGCCGCGCGGATCACCTGCATCTCGCCGTCGTCGCCATCGCGTGCGCGCGCGGGATCGTCCTCGCGCAGCATGCTCGACGCCGTCCGCAAGCGCTGGCGCAGGCGCATCGCCAGTTCCGCGGTGGCCGCGCGGGTGAACGTGGCGACCACGATGCGCTCGGGCGTCAAGCCGCGTTCGAGGATCAGGCGCAGGTACAACGTGGCGATGGTGAAGGTCTTGCCGGTGCCGGCGCTGGCCTCGACCAGGCGTACGCCGGAGAGCGGCAGGTCCAGCGGGCCCATGCGCGCATTCATGCGAACTGCTCCGCCCACGCGCGCGCGGGTTGCGCGAACACGGCCAATGCGGTGCGATGCAAGCTCTGCGCGAGTCGGCCGTCCGCCGGGCCGGGAAGCTCGCGGCCGCGCCAGGCGATGCACACCGCATCGCTTTCGAATTCGTTGGGGCCGCCGAATCCGTTTTCGCTGGCGGCGTCGCGCGCGGCTTTTTCGAACGTCGTGATATCGATGGCTGCGGGCGCACCGCCGCCTTTGCGCTCTGCCTTCGCGCTGGCCAGCGCGTGCAACCATGACGTGCACACGAAGAATGGCAGCGGCGCGCGACGGCCATCGCGATGCAGTTCGATCAATGCACGCAACTGTTCGCGCGCTTCCGCCCGGGCAAGCCGCGGCAACGCGAACGAACAGGCGTGTTTTTCCTTGTCCAGCCCGACCAGCACCACCGGCGCGTCCACGCCCGCCGCCGCGCACAGCAGCGCATCCAGCCAGGCGCGCAGCACGTGGCGGCCATCGATTGCGCCGGGCCGCACATGCAGGAAGCCCGCGGTATAACGCTCGACCGGCGCGCCTTCGAGTGACGTGCCGTCCTCCCAGTCGACGCGCAGGCTCGCGGCCGCCAGCGGCGCGGCGCCCGCGGTGAACGCCAGCACCTCGGCACGCAGCGCATCCGCCTGGACGTGCGCATCGCGCAGCGCCTCGTCGCCGAGCGCGCCGGGCGGCAACTGTCCGCGCGCGCGCAGCAGGTCGCGTTGCCCGGAAGCGTTGCCTTCCCCGAAGTCCAGCAGCGCGCGGGTGAGGCTCCAGCGCGTCAGGCCATCGGTGGGCGACAGCGGTTCGTCGTCGGGATCGTCGCGATCATGCGGCAGCACGAGGCCCAATCCCTGCTCCAGGAAACCGCGCGCAGGGTCGAGCAGGAAGCGGCGCAGTGCATCCAGCGTCATGGCCGCCGTCCGCAGCACGTCAGCCTGCGGCAGCGGTGCATCCGGCACGAAAGCTGTATTCGCGGCGCCGGTTGCGGGCGCGCCGGCCGCCGCCAGCCATTCCTTGCGGTAAGACTGCGGTGCGCGTGCATCGAACAGCGAAGCGTCGAATGGATGCAGGGGCTGCACGCGCGGCAGCAGCGCGTCCTGCGCAGCGCGTGCCGCCTCGTCGCGCGAGAGATAGGCTTCGCGCAGCGCGTCCATCAATTCCGCCACCACGACGGACGGCGCCAACGGTTCGTTGGTATGTGCGTCGCGGCCGATCCAGCTCACGTAAAAGACGTCGCGCGCGGCCGCGATCAGTTGCAGGAACAGCAGGCGATCATCGTCGCGCACACTGCGGTCGCCACGCCTTGCGCGTCCGGCGCGGCGATCGGCGCCCAGCGGATCGAGGCCGGAGGGGTCGCGGCGCGGGAATGACGCTTCGTCCATGCCGAGCAGGCAGATCACGCGGAACGGCACCACGCGCAGCGGCACCATGCCGCAGAAGGTCACGCCGCCGGCAAACAGCTGCTGGCGCTGATCGGGCTGGTCCAGGCGTTCGCGCAGGAACGCGCGCAAGTCGTGCCATGCCAGCGACTGCACGGACGCGGCGCCGGTCTGTTCGACCAGTTCGGCAAGCGCGCCGCGCACGCGCTCCAGCGCGCGCGTTTCGGCGATGTCGTCGGGATCGCCGGCGTACAAGCCATCGAACAGCGCATTCAATCGGCGCTGCCACTCCGCCGGTTCCATCGCGCGTGAAGACCATTCGCGCAGCTTCCGCCAGGCCGCGAGCACCGCCAGCAGTGCATCCATGCGTGCGAACGCCGCGCCTTCGACGCCGGGCAGCGGCGCCACGCCCGCGACCAGTGCGTCGTCGCCGTCGCCGCACGCGAATCCGGCCAGCATCCGGTCCAGCCCGAACGCGAACGAGAACTCGCGATAACCGCCGGTCTGCGCGCGCGCGCGTTCGTCTTCGCCCCAGCGCACGCCGCTTTCCCGCAATTGTTTCGACAACTGTTCCAGTTGCGCCGCATCCAGCTCCAGGCGCCGCATCACGCCGGGGACGGCGAGCACGTCCACGATCTCGCTGCATTTCCAGCGTGAGGCCGGCGCATCCAGCAGGGCCAGGAACAGCCGCACGGCCGGATGCGCGACGCTGGCCGCAACGTCGCCGAGGTTGTATGGAATGAAACGCGCGTCGTGTTCGGGCACGCCACCGAACACGGCCTCGATCGCGGGCCGGTAGGCGGCGACGTCGGGCATCATCACCGCGACGTCGCGCGGTTGCAGCGAAGGATCGGCTGCGAACATCGCCAGCAGGCGATCGTGCAGCGTCTGCACTTCGCGCAAGACCGTGTGGCAGGCGTGGAACTGGAGCGAATCGTCCGGCACCGCCACGCGTTCGTCGTCGCGCGCGGCGCGGTAGTCGAGGATGTCGTGGCGTACCCGTCCGAGCAACGTGTCGCGCGCGATGTGTTCGTCGAACAAATCCGATTCTTCGTGCGGCTGTACGTGCTCGTAGCCATACAGCAGCTCGACGAATTCCGCCGCTGCACCGCCCAGCGAGGTGATCAACCCGCTTCCGCCAGGAGTTCCGCCGCCGTCCGTCTCCAGCAGGCGCGCGCGCACTTCGCGGCGCGAGCGCGGCGTATCGCCGAGATAACCGCGCGATGGCAGCGGCAGGTAGAAATCGACGTCGCAGTGGTGCAGGCCCGCCACCGCCAGCATCCGCAGCACGTCGGGCGAGACATTCGCGCAGGCGAAGCACGCGAAGGCATCGGGCAGGCCCGGCGGCGCGGGTTTTTCGTCGAAGCGTCCGGGCGGATATTCCGGATCGAAGGCACGCAGCCACTCGTCCACCCGCGCCGCGCGCGACACGCCGGCCACGCGCGGCAACAAGCGCCGCCACAGTTCGGCCTGCCAGTCATCGCCTTCGCCGCGCTCCCACGCCAGCAGCGTGTCACGCCGGTAGCCCTGCATGCGCTCGTAGGCACGCGCCAGTTCGAAGCTCAGCGCGTAGCGACGCAGGGGATCGCCGCCGGATTCGAGATATTCACGCAACGGTGCGAGCGCGGCACCTTCCAGCCGTTCACCCAGCAGACCATGCAAATGCCAGCGCAACACCTCGACGTCGAATGGCGAATGCCGCGGCAGGTCGGGACGTGCGGCGCGCAACAGTTCCCAGGTGAACTGCGCGGGCGGCGTGAATTCGACGTTCGCGATCACGCCCAGGCGTTCGGCCAGGCGCACCTGCAACCAGCGCTTCAAACCGGTTTGCGGCACCAGCACGCGCGCCGGCACCAGCGGCTGGCCGCGCGGCGCATGCAGCCGCTCGCCGAGGGCGTCGGCAAGCCGGGCGGCATCGTTGGAGGTGTGCAGTCGAAACATGCGCGGGCCGCGGAAGGGATCGCGCCAGTATGCCTGCTGCATGCTCACCGGTTGAGACGCGTGTGATCAGCCGTGGATCGTTGTTGCGAATGCGTCGCATTCGTGGAATGATGCCGCACTGTTTCCCTGAAGCACTTGCATGGCTGCCCCGCATCGCTGGTTGAAAGCGTTCCGCACGCTGCACCTGTATCTCGGCGTGTTCAGCGCGCCGGCGTTGCTGTTCTTCGCGTTCACCGGTGCGCTGCAAAGCCTAGATTTGCACGAAGCGGCGCGCGGCAGCGATTACAAGCCGCCGGCCTGGCTCGCCAGCATGGCGCACATGCACAAGAAGCAGAGCTTCGAAGTGCCGGCGAAGCGGCCGCCGCCGAACACGGCGGTGCGCACGCCGGCCGTCGATGCGCCCGTCCGCACCGACGCAAAAACTCCGGCACCGAAGCGCAGCCCGTGGCCCATGAAAGCGTTCTTCGTGCTGGTAGCGCTGAGCCTGCTGTTCTCCACGCTCACCGGCGTTTACATGGGCTGGCGTTACACGCGCCATCGTCGCCGCTACGGCGTGCTGCTGGCGGCGGGCATCGTGGTGCCGGCGCTGCTGATGTTGTTCTGACCGGCGCACGAAGCGGATGGCCAGTGCAGGTGCGTGTCGCGATAATCGCGCGATGCAACGCCCATCGAATGACCTCCGCAGCGCCGCGTCCATTGCCGTCGCCGGCTCGATCGCATTGGCCGTCGCGATGGGCATCGGCCGCTTCGCGTTCACGCCGATCCTGCCGATGATGGAAGCCGACGCGGGCCTCACGCTGAAAGCCGCCGGCTGGCTGGCCGCCGCGAACTATTTCGGTTACCTGCTCGGTGCATTGAGCGCGGCGCGCCTGCCGCGCGCATGGGCCGTTCGCGGCAGCCTGCTGCTGATCGCAGCGGTCACGTTCGCGATGGGCGTGACGCACGCGTTCGCGCCGCAACTCATGTTGCGACTGCTCGCCGGCGTCGCCAGTGCGTGGGTGCTGGTGCACGTGTCGGCGTGGGCGCTCGATCGCCTGCACGCGCTCGGCCGCGCCGACGCCAGCGGCACGGTATACGCAGGCGTCGGTGTCGGCATCGCGGGCGCGGGCCTGTTGTGCATCGCGTTGATGGCGGCGCATGCGAATTCGATGCGCACGTGGCAGGTGTTCGGTGTCGTCTCGCTGGTATTCACGGCAGCGACGTGGACGGCGTTTCGCGGCGATGCGCAGCAAGCCGCGGCTGCGGATGTGGTGATGCAACCGCTTCACTGGAACGCGGACCGCGTGCGCGTCGCGCTGTGCTACGCCGCGCTCGGTTTCGGCTACATCATTCCGGCCACGTTCCTGCCGGCGATGGCGCACCGCTACATCAGCGATCCCGCGGTGTTCGGCCTGGCGTGGCCGGTGTTCGGCGCCGCCGCGGCACTGTCGACATGGATCGCCGCGCGCTGGCTGCGCGCGGTGGACAACCGCAGGCTGTGGGCGGGCGCCTACGTGTTGATGGCGATCGGCGTGGGCCTGCCGGTGGCGTGGCCGGGACTCACCGCGATCCTGATCGCGGCGCTGCTGGTGGGCGGCACCTTCATGGTGGTGACCATGGCGGGCCTGCGCGAAGCGCGCGCCGTGGCACCGGAATCGGCGACCGCATTCATTGCCGCAATCACCGCCGCGTTCGCGTTGTTGCAGGTGCTGGGCCCGCTGGTGGTCAGCGCCGTGGCGCACCTGCGCCACGGTTTCGAAGCGTCGCTGCTGGCCGCGGTCGTGGTGCTGCTGTGGGCCGCGATTATCTTGTGGCGACCACCCCGTTAAACGATAGGCACCTTGCGGATATTGCTCTTCGGATCCAGCCAGAACGAATCCTTGACGAACCGGTTGAACAGGTCCGGCGGCAGCACCGTTTCGCGCTTCGTCGCGGAGACTTTCGACTTCACGGTGTGCAGGCCGGGCAGTCCGAGGCGCGCATCGAACTCGTCGGCGTTGTATTCGATGTGCTCGAAATCGTGTTCGAACCAGGGTTCGCCGATGAACTTGTACACCGCCTGCATCGCGATCTTCGGATTGCCGGTCAGCCCTTCGTAGCTCAGCAGCAGCAGGCGTCCCGGCGCGTACTGGCCGTAGTACGCGTCCTTGGTGGCCTGGAACGAAAAGCCCACCATGCCGTTGACGTCGATCAGCGCTTCGGTGCGCGAATACACCGTGCCGTTCGGATTGAAGTGGAAGATCTTGTTGGCGCTGAGCGGCTGCTTGCGCACCAGCCGTTCCACGCTGTCGAGCACCCACGGCATCTCACGCACGCAGGCGATCACCTTGGAGCCCGGAAACAGTTGCGCCAGCATCGGCAGTTTGCTGCACCACACGCGGCCGGTATCGAACACCACTTCCGTGCCGAAGAAGCCGCCGTAGAAATTCTGGAACACGCCGCGCAGGATCGCCGCGCGCTGTTCGTCGCTGATCACCACCGAGAAGTCGTTCTTGCCGCTCATCTCGGCGATCAGCGCGCCGATCATGTCGCCCAGCGGACTGGTCATGCCGGCGTGGAAACGCGGGTTCTGTCTCAGGATCGCGGAAAGCAGGGTGCTGCCCGAACGTGGCAGCCCGGAAATGAAATGCAGCTTTTCAGGCGGTTTCGCCGTCTGCGGCTTGGCGGGCATGCGTAGGTCTTCCCCGTAACGTAATGGAACGGGGAGTGTACCCAAACTGTCCGCGGGTGGAGCAGGGCGACGTCACCGAAACGGCATGGCGCCGGCCCGTGCCGGTGTCCGGGCCTGCGGGTGCTCGCCTTGCGTGTTGCCGGAAAGCGGAGAGGCGAGGGTTCGCGCGCCGGTTTCCGGGCCCCGCTCCTGCTGCGCCATCGTGGCGGCTCTGGGCCAGAGTTTGTCCAGCTTGTTCTTGAGCCGCAGGTCGGCGATGTTGCGCATGCCGTCGTCGAGTTGCTGCTGCTGCGCATTCTCCGGCAGCGCCGGCGCATCCGGCGCGTGCGTGAGCGCGGCGAGTTGCGGCGCGACCAGCCGCGTCAGCGCGAAATACGCATCGTGGTCGATCCCGGCCTGCTGCAGCAGCATGCCCGGCAGTTCCCATGCCGCGGCGTTCTGGTCGACGGCCCGATTCATGTGCGCGGTGTCGATCAGCACGTACGGCACCGCTTGCGTGAGGAAGCCCTGTCCATTCCTGAAGCCCGCCTGCTGGAACGCCGGCACCAGCGCGGGCAGGTGGTCGCCGAAGAACAGCACGAGGGTGCGCCGCTTGCGTTGCGCCAGCGTGTCAATCAGACGCCCGAGCTGCTGGTCGGCGTGCTGCATGTGGTAGATGTAATTCTGCAGCTCCAGTTTGGCCTGCCGGTCGGTGACGCCTTGCGGCACCGGAATCGCATCGCGCACTTTCGTGTCAACGCCGGGGTTCTGGTCGTACGGCCCGTGCGCTTCGATGCTGATGCCCAGCACGAAACGCGGCGGCCCCGAATCCGGCAACTGGCGCAGCAGTTCGTCGGTGAACGATTTGTCCGACATGTACTTGCCGTCGTTGATCGCATCGTCCGGCGGGAAGTCGGCGATCGAAACGAACTTGCCGAAACCGAGTTCCTTGAACGCCGTACTGCGATTCCAGAAACCGGGATTGTTGCCGTGCACCGCCAGCGTGGTGTAGCCGTCGCCCTCGAGCAGCCGCACGATGCCGGGAATCTTCTTCTGGTGGATCTGCAGATAGGGAAACTGCACATCGGGGAAATAGCGCAGCGACAAGCCGGTGAGCACCTCGAATTCGGTGCGGATGGTGCCGCCGCCGAAGGTCGGCACGTGCAGCCAACCCGACGTGCCGTGTTGCTGGAGGCGATGCAGGTTGGGGGTGAGGTCGGTGTCCGGCGGGTAGCCGTTCATGATCGTGGGATCGAAGAACGATTCCGACAGGATCACCACGATGTCGGGCTTTTGCGCATTGGCGTCAACGGGCGCGCGCGCCTGCGCCGCGATCGCGGGTTCGTAATGAGCCATCAGCGCCAGCGCGGCCGGCACGTTCGCCTTGCGGTGCTGCGAGCCGTATTGCAGGTGGAACATCAGCAGCGAACCGATCAGGCCATCGTGCTGGCGGGTTCCGATCGGCGACCACGGCTGCATCCCGAGCAGTTTCTGGTCGTACACGCCGCGCCAGAACGGCGCGCCGGCGATCAGCGAAAACAGCGCCGCGAACAGGATCACCGACGCGACCGCGCGCCAGCGGCGCGGATCCTTGCGCCAGACCGGCGGCTCGAAGCGCAGCCACGCCACCAGCAGTCCGATCACCACGATCGCCGCCACCACCAGCAACGCAATATGCGGCAGGTAGCCCGACAGCAGTTCGGCGCCGCCGTGGTTGAGTTGTCCCAGCATGCGGAAATCCGCGGGCATCAGTGGAATCGCGAGGTTCTGCACCTTCAGCGCGTTCACGAGATAGATCAGCGCCTGTACGCCGAAGGCCAGCGCAAACGACCACAGCACGCGGCGCGTCCAGGCGAGCAGCGCGAACGCCAGCAGCAGGCCCGGCAGCGCGTTGACGGTCAGCCGCCATGGGGCGTTCCACCACGCCACCCAGAAGGGGTAATTCCACAGCGCGCTCGGCACGGTGTCGGGAAAACCGTCCAGCCACGCGGTACACAGCACGAATGCAATCGCAAGCGCGACGATCAGCGCAATGCGCAGGCCCCGGGATAGGCGTTCCGGTTCAGGCGTGGAAGCGGAGGTCATGCGGATAGTTGGAAGGAGTAGCCGGAGAAGCCTACCCGAATCAAAATGAACGTTTAAGGGTTCCGGGAAGTTGACCGCGAGCCCCCTGCATAATTCCCGGATGTCTTCGCCGCCCGCGCTGGAGCATCTGGTCGCCGAACGCTACGCCGAGCTGGCGGCGTGCTGCCGCGCGGCCGGCGTGGTGATGCACGACGACGCCGGCGTGGGCGAGCGCGTGCGCCGGCTGCTGCTGGCCAGCGACTTCGCGTTCGAAGCGCTGCGCGCCGATCCCGCGCTGCTCACCGCTGCCGGGTTGGAGCGCCTGCGCGATCCCGCGCACGCGTCGGTGCGCGCCGGCGGCCTTGCGCGCGCAGGCGCGGATGTGATGACGGCCTTGCGGCGGTTTCGGCGCGCCGAAGCGGTGCGGCTGGTGTTCCGCGACGTCAACGGTCTCGACGAAGTCACCGATACCCTGGCCGGCACCACCGATCTGTACGAGACGCTGATCGTGCACGCGCTGCGCCACGCGGAACGTTCGGCACGCGCGCGTCACGGCACGCCGCGCAACGCCGAGGGTTCGCCGCAGGCGCTGGTGGTGTTCGCGCTGGGCAAGCTGGGCGGCGGGGAACTCAATTTCTCGTCCGACGTCGACCTGGTGCTCGCCTATCCCGAGGGCGGCGCGACCGACGGCGCGCGACCGCTCGACAATGCCGAGTTCTTCACCCGCGTCGCGCGCGAATTCGTGCGCCTGCTGGCGGAAGCGACGCCCGATGGCGTGGCTGCGCGGGTGGACCTGCGCCTGCGCCCGTTTGGCGATTCCGGTCCGGTGGTCGCCTCGTTCGCGGCGATGGAGCAGTACTACCAGCGCGAGGGCCGCGACTGGGAACGCTATGCGTGGATCAAGGCGCGCCCGATCGCGGGCGACGTCGCCGCCGGCAACCGCTTGCTCGAGACCCTGCGGCCGTTCGTGTTCCGGCGCTATTTCGACTACACAGCGCTGGCCGGGCTGCGCGACATGAAGACGCTGATCGACACCGAAGTCGCGCGGCGCGATCTTGCCGACGACCTCAAGCTCGGCGCCGGAGGCATCCGCGAAATCGAATTCACGGTGCAGTTGCAGCAGTTGATCCGCGGCGGACGCGATGCGTCGCTGCGCGCGCGGGGTTTGTTACCCGCGCTGTCGGCGTGCGCGGTGCGCGGCTACGTGTCGCAACTGCGTGCGCGCGAACTGCGCGAGGCATACCTGTTCCTGCGGCAACTGGAAAACCGGGTGCAGATGTTCGCCGATCGGCAGATCCATGCAATGCCGTTCGATCCCGTGGCGCGCGAGCGCATTGCGCGCACGCTCGATCACGCGGACTGGCAGACGCTGTCCGCTGCGCTGAACCGGCAGCGCCGCAAGGTGGCCGCGATCTTCGCGGACGTGCTGCGGCCCGAAGGTTCAGCCGAACCGGAGGAAGGCGACAAGGCGGCGACCGGCGAAGGCGCGTGGCTGTGGCAGCGCGCGCGCGAGGATCGTCTGGAAATCCCGATGCTGAAGGCGGCCGGCTTCACGCCACCCGAAGCTTGCCTGGATGCGCTGCGCCAGATCGCGGCGCTGCACGGCATGAGCGCACGCGGCGCGCGTCGCATCGAGCACCTGATGCCGGAATTGATCGACGCGGCGGCGGCGACTTCTTCGCCCGCCGATGCGCTGGTCCGCTTGTGCCGACTGGTGCAGGCGGTGGCGCGGCGTTCGGCGTACCTGGCGTTGCTGCAGGAACAACCCGCGGCGCGTGCACGCGTCGCGGCGCTGTGCGCCGAAAGCGCGTTCCTCGCCGAGCGCGTGATCGCGCAGCCGCTGCTGCTCGACGACGTGCTGGCGCCGCGCGTCGATCACCTTGCCCGTGGCGCCGCCGATTTGCGGACCGAGCTCGCCCAGCAACTCGCCGCCGTACAAGCGGGCGCCGATGCGGAAGCGATGCTGGCCACGATCGCCGAGTGGCGCGGCAGTTACCGGATGCGCATCGGCCTGGCCTTTCGCGACGGCGCGATGGACGCGGTGGCGGCCGCGCGCGCGCTGGCGGACGTCGCGGATGCCGTGGTGCGCGCGGTGCTCGAACAGGCGGAACGCGAGCTGGTTGCGCAGCACGGCCGCGTACCGGGCGACGGCAACGGCATCGCCGTGCTGGGTTACGGCAGCCTCGGCGGCGCCGAGCTCGGATTCGATTCGGATCTCGACCTGGTGTTCGTGTACGACGCCGCGCGCGGCGAGCAAATGAGTGACGGGTCTCGGCCGCTCGCCGGCGCGCGCTGGTATGCACGTCTCGCACAACGCGTGGTGCACTGGTTGTCGGCGCCCACCCGCGGCGGCCGATTGTATGAAGTCGACACGCGGCTGCGCCCGGACGGCGGCAAGTCGCTGCTGGTCGCGAGCCTCGCTGCCTTCTTTGCGTACCAGCGCGAGCGCGCCTGGATCTGGGAACAGCAAGCCCTGGTGCGCGCACGCACGGTGGGCGGCGATGCAACACTCGGCAGCGGATTTTCACGCGAACGCGGCGAAGTGTTGTGCCAGCCGCGCGAGCGCGCGCAAGTCATCGCGGAGGTTTGCAGGATGCGGGCCGAATGGCGCAAGCAGCGCGATCGTTCCGACGGCGGTTCACTGGATTTGAAACAAGGTGCCGGTGCGCTGCTGGACATCCAGTTCCTGCTGCAAGGCTTGGTGCTGCTGCACGCGCATGCACACCCGACGCTCGCCGCGTGCAGCGATACGCCGCGCCTGATCATCGCAAGCGCGGACGCGGGCGTGCTGCCGGCCGAAGACGCCGGCGCGCTGGCCACCGCGCACGCGGAATTGCTGGAGCGCGCGTTGTCGGCGACGCTGGCGGGCCAGCGCCGCGTGGTGCCGCGCGACCTGGTGCTGGATGCGCGCTGCGCCAAGGTGCTGGACGTCGCGCGTCGCGCCGGATTCGAGTTCGGGCGCGCTTGAGCGTCGAGCGTTGGAGGCTCATTGCGCCGCGCGCGCGGCGATCCTCTTGCGCAGTTCGGCTGCGATGGCCTGCGTCTCGCGCAGCGGTGCCACCGCGGCGCATGGTTGGGCTGGGTCGGCGAGCAGCCCGCGTTCGCGCAGGGCGGCGTGGAAGCGCGCGATTTTTTCCGGCAGCGGTGCGGTCGCCGGCGTGTGTACCGGCACGCCGGCGGCGCAGGCTTCGGACAGCATGTTGACCGAGTCGGGCGTCACCACGATGCGGTCGGCCCAGCCGAGCAGGCCCGGATAGGGATTGGTGCCTTCGCCGTTCCAGAAGATGCCGGGAATGCCTGCGAGCGCTTCGCGCAGGCGCAAAGTGAATCCGGGCGGCGTGCGTCGCGAGGCCGTCGCCAGCACGCTGCCGCCTTGCGCAGCCGCCCGCACGGTTTCGATCAGGCGCTGCGACAAACGTTCGTCGAAGTCGATGCCGCGGCGTGGCCCGCCGACCAGCAGCGCGACGCGCGGGCGCGGCAACACTTCGAAATCGGGAAACGCTTCGCGCCCCGATGCCAGCCACGCATCATCGATCGGGTTCAACGAGCCCAGCGTATGCAGGACGTTGGCGCCTTCCAACCGGTCGTGGCGCGGCGCGACCACCGCGTCCCAGTGGCGCGGGTCGATGCGCGGATCGAGGATCTGCACGCAATAGCAATCGCCACCCGAAAGATCGCGCAGCATCCGCGTGAGCAGCGCCGCGCTGCGTCCGCAACCGATCGCGACATCCGGCCATGGCGCTTCGAAGCCGGCGCGATCACGAGCGCTGAGCGCGAGTCGTCCGCCCGGAATGCGGCGCGGCGCGAACCACGCCCACGGCGCGCGCAGCGGCAAGGTCATCACCCGCGCGGTCACGCCCAGCGCGGCGGCCAGCGCCAGCGCCTGGCGTTCGTTGCCGGCGGCGCCGTCGCTGATGACCCAGGCGGAATGGGGCGGGTGTGGCATCGGGTGCGAGGGTTCGGAAAGGATGCGTGATTATGCGTGAGTTCGCTCGGGCGATAGACTTCCGCCCTTCGGACACCGCGAAACCGCACCATGCTGCCGACCTGGGAAATTGCAGTGCGCCTGTTGCTCGCCGCCGCGCTGGGCGCGGTGATCGGGTTCGACCGCGAACGCCATACCTGGGCCGCGGGCCTGCGCACGCACATGCTGGTGTGCCTGGGCGCGGCGCTGGCGATGATCGTTTCCGCATTCGCGTTTTCCGACGTGCTGCAGCAGTGGCCGCGCGTGGTGCTGGATCCCTCGCGCATCGCGGCGCAGGTGATCAGCGGCATTGGTTTCCTTGGCGCCGGCACCATCATGTTCATGCAGCGCGAGAACGTGGTGCGCGGCTTGACCACCGCGGCGGGACTGTGGACGGTGGCGGCGATCGGGCTCGCGGCCGGCGGCGGCATGTACGCCGCGGCGGTGATCGCGACCGCGGTGGCGTGGGTGATCCTCGCGGCGCTGAAACCGTTCGAGCGCCGCTTCGCCAAACGCAAGGCGTTGCCGAAGCTGCGCGTGAACTTCGCCGGACGTGCTTCGCTGTCGGCGCTCGAGCAGGTGTTGTTGGCGCGCGCATTGCCGGCCAGCACGCTCGTCGCGCGGTACATCCCCGGCGACGGCGACGAGGTGACGGTCGAGTTCGAGCGCGGCTTGGATCGCAGCGCGCTCGGTCCGCTGGCCGACGCGCTGCGCGGAGTGGCCGGCGTCCAGTCGGTGTCGCTGGACATCACTTCCCGCGCAAGTTGAAGCCTGCGATAGAATTCCAGTTCATTCGAGCTGACGCCGCGAAGCGGCGCAGCTCAATTCACCTACGTCCAATGGATTCCCAGCATGTCTCCCCAGCCCGCTCCTTCCTATCCCGTGGGTGAACCCGCCAACGCCAGGCGCCGCTATGAAGTGACTGCCGCGGACCTGCCGCTGGCCTGTCCGTTGCCGGAGATGACGCTGTGGAATTCGCACCCGCGCATTTATCTGCCGATCGTCGATGACGGCGGCACCACGGTGTGTCCGTACTGTGGTGCGGAGTACATCCTCAAGCACGCCGAAACCTGAGGCGTCCGCCGCGGCGCCGGAACACGCAGCCGCGGGTCCTGGGCGCGATTCTTGCAAGGAACAAAGGCATGCCCGCCGCTGCCGTTCTGCAGGAATTCGTGAGCGAACCTGCCGCCTTGCCGACCCGTTTGACCGTCGTCCAGTTGCTGCCGGCGCTGGAGAATGGTGGCGCCGAGCGCTCCGCGCTGGAGGTGTCGCGCGCGCTGGTCGAGGCGGGGCATCGGTCGGTGGTGGTTTCCTCGGGCGGCCGCATGGTCGAGCGCCTGCAACGCGAGGGCGGCGAGCACGTCACGCTGGACATCGGCGCCAAATCGCTGCGCAGCCTGACGCGGATCGGCCCATTGCGACGGATTTTGTCCGGCCTCGCACCCGATATCGTGCACGCGCGTTCGCGGGTTCCCGCCTGGCTGGCGTGGTACGCGCTGCGCGGCATGCATCCGCGGCCGCATTTCGTCACCACCGTGCACGGCCTCAACACGCCCGGGCGCTGGAGCGGCATCATGATCCGCGGCGACCGGGTGATCACGGTCTCGCAGACGGTGCACGATTTCGTGCTCAGCCATTACCCGCGCGTCGACGCCACCCGGCTCAGCGTGATTCCGCGTGGCATCGATCCCGAGGCGTTTCCCTACGGCTATCGGCCGGACGACGCATGGCGCAAGCGTTTCTTCACGGAATTTCCGCAACTCGCGGGCGCGCCGCTGCTCACGCTGCCGGGTCGTGGCACCCGGCTGAAGGGCCACGCCGATGCGATCGCGCTGGTCGCGGGGCTGCGCGAACGCGGCGTCGAAACGCGCCTGCTGCTGCTGGGCATCGTCGAATCCGGCCGCGAGGCATACGTCAAGGAAATGCAGGCGCTGGCGAAGGCGCGCGGCGTCGCCGAATGGGTGGCGTTCTCGCCGCCGCGCAACGACGTGCGCGACGTGTTTGCGGCCTCGGACCTGGTGCTGCAACTTTCCAACAAGCCGGAAAGTTTCGGCCGCACCGTGATCGAAGCGTTGTCGCTGTGCCGCCCGGTGCTGGGCTACGCGCACGGCGGCGCCGGCGAATTGCTGGCCGAGCTTTATCCCGCCGGCCGCGTGCCTGCCGGCGATGTCGACAAACTGATCGTCAGGGCGGTCGAGCTGCTCGGACGCGCACCGCCGATCGCGCCGCTGCAGCGTTACCGCCTGTCCGACATGCAGGCCGCCACATTGGCGTTGTATTCGGAGTTGGCAGCGATGCCGCGCCGCGCGTGAATCCTCGCGCGCGCTAGGATGCGCGCTTTCCCCGCGACGGTTTCCTCGTGGCTTTTTCCCTGCGTGCCGGCCTGAAGGCCGCCCTGCTGTCGCCGCTCACCCCGATCTGGCTGGTGGTGTTCCTGCTGCCGTTCGGACGCTCCAGCGAATTGGGCGTGCTGATCTGCATGCTGGGCGCAATCATCCTCATCGTGCGCGACCGCCATGCGCTCGCCGGCCATCCCGGCGCGCGCCTGCTGCTGTGGTTGTGGGCTGCGTATTTCCTGGCGGCACTGATTTCGTCACCGGGCGCGGTCGATCCCGCGCGCAGTTGGAGCAGCGCCGCGGCGTACATCCGTTTCGCGCCGTTCGGCGTGTACGTCTGTTTCGCGGTGCGGCGCGAATCGCGCTTGCGCGCGCTGTGCCTCGCCACCGGCATCGTGGTCGCGCTGTGGGCGCTGGATGCATGGGTGCAGATATTTACCGGCCACAGCCTCGGAGGGCGTGCCGACCCGCAGCGGATTTCCGGCATTTTCGGCGCGGACAATTTGAAACTGGGCCCGGTCCTCGCCTCGCTGTCGCCGTTCGTGCTGTGGGCGGCCAGGCGGCGGTTTGGTCGCAGCGGTTTGATCGTCGCGATGCTGTTCCTGCTGGTGCCGATCCTGCTGGCGGGTTCGCGCGCGGCGTGGATCACCTATGGCGTCGCACTCTTGGCGTTCTTCTGGATCGAAGCGCGCTCGCCGTTGCGCTTCGCCGCATGGATTCTCGCCGCCTGCGTGGTGGTCGCGGCGGCGATGGGCGTGGCGTGGAAAACGTCGGCGCGTTTCGATGCGCGCATGGATCGCACGCTGGCCGCGCTGCACGACAGCCGGCATGCGATCGATTACGCCAGCAGCGGACGCCTCGATATCTGGCGCGTGACGGCGAAGATGATCGCGGCACATCCGGTGCTGGGCGTGGGCGTGCGCGATTTCCGCGAAGCGTATCCGCATTACGCGGCGCGCAACGATCACTTCGTCACCGAAGAAGCCTGCGGCGTCGGCGAGGGCGCGTGTCATCCGCACCAGATCGTGCTGGAAATCCTGGGCGACACCGGCGTGGTCGGCCTTGTCTTGTGGCTGGCCGCATTGGCGCTGGCAGTGCGCGCGTGGCGGAAAGTGGGACTTGAAGCGCGTTGTCGCGCGTTTCCGGTGACTGTCGCGCTGGCCGTCACGGTGTTTCCATTCAACACGCACCTCGCGTTCTATTCCGCGTGGTGGGGCCTGCTGTTCTGGTGGCTGCTGGCGCTATGGTGCGCGGCGCTGTACGCGGACGGTTGATTTGTGCGATCGTCCATGATCGCTGCACACAAAACGTCGCGTTGAGCCAAGCGATTCGGCACTGCAAACATCACCACGGCCTTAAAAGCCGCCATCCATGGCCAAGAGCTCCGTGGCCTGATTTCTCACAACAGCTGCTTCACAGGATTCCTGGTTAGTCGCATGGCGCGTGAAAAATTCTCGCTGGTGATCATCACGCTCGACAACGCCGACACGCTGGATGCGTGCCTGGCCGCGGGGGATTTCGCGGACGAGATCGTGGTGCTGGATTCCGGATCGAGCGATGCGACGGTCGAGATCGCGAAGCGCCACGGCGCGCGCGTCGCGGTGCATCCGTTCGACGACTACGGTCCGCAGAAGCAGCGCGCGATCGACATGGCGTCGCACGACTGGATATTGAACCTCGACGCCGACGAAATCCTGTCGCCCGGAACGCGCGCGGTGATCGAGCGGGCGCTGGAAAACCCGCGTGCCGCGGGTTTCCGCCTGCCACGTCGCGAGCGGATGTTCTGGAGCGTGCAGCACCCGTGGAGCCACCGCAACGGTCACCTGCGCCTGTTCGATCGACGGCGCGGGCGCATGAATGCGGTGCCGGTGCACGCGGCGGTGGAAGTGGCGGGGCCGGTCGAGACATTGACGCACGCCGACTTCGTCAACATGGGCGACGGCGACATCGCCGCGCGCGTGGCCAAGATCAACCGCTATTCGTCGGGCATGGTCGCCGACAAGCTGGCACGCAAGCAGCGCTTCTCCGGCCCGATGATGCTGGTGTATCCGCCGATCTTTTTCGTGCGGCAATACATCTTCAAGCGCTACTTTCTTTCCGGCTGGGCGGGCTTCGTCGCCAGCGTGCTCGGCGCGTTCTACGTGTTCCTGAAGTACGCGAAGCTGCACGAGACACGCGCACGCGCGAAACGTCAATAAACGGGCGGTGCGCCTTCCGGCCGCGTCTTGAACCGCTTGTGCGCCCACAGGTACTGCGCGGGCGCTTCGCGCACCATGCGTTCGATCGCGGTGTTGGCGCGCGCGGTGTCGGCGACAACGTCGTCGCTCGGGAAATTTTCCAGCGGCGCTTCCAGCCGCAATACGTAACCGCCTTCCAGTGTGCGGCGGTGGAAGAACGGCATCACCGCCGCGCCCGAGAGCCGTGCCAGATGGTGCGTGGCCGTGATCGTCGATGCGGGGATGCCGAAGAACGGCGCGAACACCGCATCCTTGCCGCGCATGTCCTGGTCGGGCGCATACCAGACGGTGCCGCCGCGCTTCAGGTATTTCACGGTGGCGCGCAACTGGTCCTTGTCGAACATGGTGTCGGCGTAATGAAGGCGCGCGCGCAGCACGTTCCATTCGAACACGTCCGAATCCATACGGCGGTACATGCCCGCGATGCGGATGCGGCGCGAGATCAGCCGCGCGCATAGTTCCAGGTGCGAGAAGTGTCCGCCTACCAGCAGCACGCCACGGCCGTTCGCGCGCGCGGCTTCGAGATGTTCCAGGCCTTGGATTTCAACTTTCAGTCGCGCGAGTTTCGCATCGGACGCAAACCAGCCCAGCGCGAATTCGCCCAGCATCCGCCCCATCTCGCGGGTCGCTTCGCGGCGCAGCGACTCGCGCTGCGACGCATCCATTTCGGGAAAGCAAAGCTCCAGATTGCGCGCGATCACGTGGCGGCGTGTGCGCAGCAGCGGCGATGCCGCGGCGCTGAAGGCCGCGCCCAGCGCCAGGATCCAGCGCGCCGGCAGCCACACCACCACGCGTATGAAACCGACGCCGAGCCACGCCGGCCAATGGCGCGGCGCGAGCAGCTTGCGTGGAAAGGGTGGTGGCGCGGACATGGCGGGCGATGATAGCAATGGGCGCGGTTGGTCTTCGCGGCATGCGCTTGTATGAAACACAAGATGTCGTCGCCCCGGCGCAGGCCGGGGTCCAGCTTTTCACGCATCGGGCGCAAGAGCAAAGCTGGATTCCGGCCTGCGCCGGAATGACGAGCTTGGTTCACCCCAGCATCGCCGCAATCTTCGCCAGTTGCGCGGCCGCGACATCGCGCCGCACCTGCGCGTCGGCTTCGGGGTCGGCGCCGTCGCGATGCAGTTCGGTCGCGGGCAATTCTTCGAGGAACCGCGACGGCTTCTGCTTGAACGTCTGGCCGTAACGCCGGCCCTGCACGCTGTAGCTCAGGTGCAGCAATTCCTTCGCGCGGGTGATGCCGACGTATAGAAGCCGGCGTTCCTCTTCGAGACGTCCCTCGTCGATCGCGCCCTCGTGCGGCAGCGTGCCGTCCTCGCAGCCGACGATGTGCACCGAACGGAATTCCAGCCCCTTGGCCGCGTGCAGCGTCATCATCCGCACGGCATCGCCGCCGTCGTCCTTGTCGGCGTGGCTGAGCAGCGCGAGTTGCGCGGCCAGGTCGTCCGCGCGCGCCTTGCCCGAATCCATCGCGCGGAACCAGTCCATCAGTTCGCGCACGTTGCCGAGCCTGCGCTCCTGCAGCGCCGGATCGCGCGCTCCTTGCGCCAGATGTTCCATGTAGCGGGTGCGCGTCAGGATTTCTTCGACCAGCTCGGCGGCCTTGGCGTGTTTCGCGTGCTGCGACAGCGATTCGACCAGATCGACGAAACTCGCGAGCGCCGCGCCGGGCCGCGTCGAGAGTTGCTGCAGGACGGCCGGGCTGTGCCCCGCGCGCAACATCGAAAGATGTTTCGACTGTGCCAGTTCGCCCAGTTTTTCCAGCGTGGTCGCGCCGATCTCGCGGCGCGGCACGTTGACCACGCGCAGGAACGCCGCATCGTCATCGGGGTTGGCGATCAGCCGCAGGTAGGCCAGCACGTCCTTGACCTCGCCGCGATCGAGGAAACCCAGCGCGCCGGTCAGGTGATACGGAATGCGGCTCAGTTGCAGCGCCTTCTCCAGCGGGCGCGCCTGATGGTTGCCGCGATACAGCACCGCGCAATCCGACCACGCGAGTCCATGTTTCTCGCGCAGGTACATCAGTTGCGAAGCGACGCGCTCGGCCTCGTGCTCGGCGTCGCGGCATTCCAATACGCGGATGCGCTCGCCGTCGGCGTGTGCGCTCCAGAGTTTCTTCGGGTGTGCGTGCGGATTCTGGGTGATCAGCGCATTGGCCGCGCGCAACACGCGCTGTGCGCAGCGATAGTTCTGTTCCAGCTTGACCACGCGCAGCTTCGGATAATCCTGCGACAGCTTGTCGAGGTTGCCGGGATCGGCACCGCGCCATGCATAGATCGACTGGTCGTCGTCGCCCACGCAGGTGAACGCGCCGCGTTCGCCGGCCAGCAGTTTCAGGAATGCGTATTGCGCGGCGTTGGTGTCCTGGCATTCGTCGACCAGCAGGTAGCGGGTGCGTTCGCGCCACGCCGTGCGCGCTTCCTCGTCGCGTTGCAATACAGCCACCGGCAAGCGGATCAGGTCATCGAAATCCACCGCGTTGAACGCGGCCAATCGTCGCTGGTACGCGGCATAGAGTTGCGCGGCTTCCAGTTCGCGCGGGGCGCGCGCCGCATCCAGCGCCTCATCGGGCGTGAGGCCGTCGCTTTTCAGGCGCGACAGCAGCGAACGCAACTGGAACAGCTTGTCGGATTTCACCGCCGCGCCCGCCAATTCCTTCACCAGTCCGGCGCTGTCGTCGGAGTCCAGTACCGAAAAACCACGCCGCAGGCCGGCGCGTGCGTGTTCGATCTGCAGGAACTTCAGCCCCAGCGCGTGGAAGGTGCACACGCTCAAGCCTTCGGCGTCGTCGCCCTTGAGGCGTTTCGCCACGCGCTCGCGCATCTCACGCGCGGCCTTGTTGGTGAAGGTGATCGCGGCGATCTTTCCGGCCGGCACCAGGCCGCGTTCGATCAGGTGTGCGATTTTTTCGGTGATCACGCGCGTCTTGCCCGAGCCCGCGCCGGCCAGCACCAGCAGGGGGCCATCGACATGTTCGACGGCGGCGCGTTGTTGGGGATTGAGCATTGCGGGAACGAAAGCGCGAAGACGGCCGACGATGTTACCGTGTCGACTTTCGATTCCCGAAGGACACCGCATGGCCGAGTCCGACTGGTCGCGCCCGCACTGGACGCGCGACGACGCGAAGGCGATGTTGCTGTATTTCGTGTTCGGCGAGTTCGCGGCCGAACCGCAGCTCGACCTTTCCGCGCATGGCAGCCATGGCTTGCCGCAGGAGGTCGAGATGCGGCGCATCCCGAAAGCCGCGCTGGCGCATTGGCAAGGGCATCCGCTGCGCGGCGTGCTGGGCGAGATTCTGCGCGAAGGCAATCCCGCGGCGTTCGACGCCGCGCGCAAGGCACCGGAATGCCTGATGCTGCGCGGCGAATTGCCCGATGCCGATTCGCTCGCATATTTGCGCGACACGCTGGGCGTGGTCGCCGCGTTGCTGGAGGCCGGCGGCGTCGCGGTGGTCGATCCGCAGATACTGGAGATGTTCAGCGCGGACGCGTGGCGTGCACGTTACGCCGGCGAGGAAACATCGGCCGCGCGCAACCACGTGCTGGTGCTGCGCCAGGACGACACGGCGGGCAGCGCGTGGATCAAGACCCGCGGCATGCGCAAGTTCGCGCGTCCCGACATCAGCATTCGTCGCGTGCCGCAATCCGAAACGCAGCGTGCGGGCGCGATCGCCGCGCGGCTGGTCGATCTGCAGGCGCGCGGCATGCGCTTCGGTGAAGGTTCGAGCGTGGACGTCGAGGGGCTGCCCGATGGCCTGACGATCACGCGCGGCGGTTCGCTGGATGATCCGGAGTTCAACAACACGCACCTGGAGATGAGCTGGCCCGGGTCCTGACGCGACGCGCGCGCGCCGTTCGCGTAACCTTTGCCGCATGCGCATTTCGTCCTCCATCGACATTCCCGAATCGGAATTGACCGAGCGCTTCTTGCGCGCCGACGGTCCCGGCGGGCAGCACGTCAATCGCACCGAAAGCGCGGTGGAATTGCGCTTCGACGTCGCGCATTCGCCGTCGTTGCCGGATGCGGTGCGCGCGCGCGTGTTGGCGCGGCACGATCGGCGGCTGACCGACGAGGGCGTACTGGTGATCCAGGCGCGGCGCTTCCGCGACCAAGCGCGCAACCGCGACGACGTGCGCGCACGTTTGATTGAAATCATCCGCGCAGTGCTGGTGCCGCCAAAAAAACGCGTCGCGACCAAGCCGACGCGTGCATCGAAGGAACGCCGCCTCGCCGGCAAGAAGCAGCGCGGCACGGTGAAGCGCAACCGCGGCCGTCCGGGGAGCGAGGATTGAACGCCGCTGCGCGCGGCCCCGCCTTGCCGGTCAGCCTGCCGCCCACGATGCCGCAATTCCCCGATCGCGCTTGGCGTCATGCTTTCCGCGCGTGGGTGAAGGCGAGCGGCTGGCGTCTCGAAGGCGAGTTGCCGGACGTGCCGAAACTGGTGCTGATCGTCGCGCCGCATTCGTCATGGTGGGACGGCATCTTCGGCTTGCTGTTCAAGGTGGCGCTAGGCGTGGACATCAGCTTCATGGCCAAGCGCGAACTGTTCCGTTGGCCGCTTGGCGGGTTGTTGCGCAAGCTGGGCGGCGTGCCGATCGAGCGCACCGCCGCGACCGATGTCGTGGGCCAGATGGTGGCGCGCTTCCACGCCAGCGAACGCCTGTGGCTGGGCATTGAACCCGAGGGCACGCGGAAGGCCGTCAGCCGATGGAAATCGGGCTTCTGGCACATCGCGCGCCGGGCCGGCGTGCCGGTCCTGCCGGGATATTTCGACTATCCGCGCAAGGTGATCGGACTCGGCCCGCTGTTTCATCCCACCGAGGACAAGGACGCCGACATCGCCGCGCTGCGCGCGTTCTACGCGCCCTTCCGGGGCAAACACCGCGGGGTTTGAGCCCGCGGTGCTCGCTGGTTATTTCCGTTCAGTGCCGTCAAGGCCGGTCGGACCACCCACGGCCCGCGCGTCGTTGTTTTGCAGATACTGCTGCACGACGGTGGCGATGCGCGCCAGCATGCCGTTGTCGGTCCCGCCGATGCTCCACGCGCCGCCGTAGGCCGCCGCACGCTGGTAGAACTCGGGATCGGCAATGACCCGGCCGGTTTGCGCATCGGTGAATTTCACCCGCATCAGCACCGCGGAACTGCCGGCCAGCGCGCCCGCGAAGAATCGCGCGCCGCCGCTGACGAACTTCAACTGCACGATGGTCGGTTCGATGTTCAGCACGCGCCCGCTCTGGTTGCGGTTTTCCCAACCGGCCAACGTTCCGCCCACGCGCTGCTGCATGTAAGTCGAAATCTTGTCCACCGCCGCCGTTTCGTGCGCGGCCTCGCTGGATACCTTCATTGGCGCCAGCATGTAGTGCTGGAATTGCGAGAACGGTTCGGCGGGCGGTGGATTGCCGGCGACGTCCGGGCGAATGTTCGTGACGCACGCGCAGCAGAGCAGTGCCAGCGCGACTGGCAGCAGCAAGCGGATCTTCATGGATGTCCCCCGTGAGTGAGCACGGGTTCAAGCAGAATCCGTGCCATAATCGTTCACTTGGGTCGCCCTGCGGGCTGCTTGCCGCTGGGTTATGATCGGGGCGGAAAACTTGGGGGGTGGCTGTGTCCAGCGTTCTGTCGAACAAGAATGTTGCCGGCCCCGCCGCGCCGGATACGCCCGTGATGGGCCGGCTGCCGCGGCGGTTGTCCGAACGCGAGATGGCGTTGTTCACCGGCGTGGGCCAGCGGCTGGAACTCGGGCCGGGCCGCGCGGTGTTCCGGCGCGGCGAATTCGGCCGCAGCATGTTCGTGATCGCGTCCGGGCGCGTGCTGCTGGAATTCGCGGGCGACCTGCCCGACAAGCTGATCGGCCCCGACGAATATTTCGGCGAGCTGGCGCTGTTCGTGGGCAACCACGCGCGCTCCGGCAGCGCGCTCGCTTCCGAACCGTGCGTCGTCTACGTGATCGAGCCCGACACGTTCGAAGCGCTGATGCGCAGCGAGCCGCTGCAGATGGCGCAGTTCATGCTGCGCTCGTTCACCTATCTCGTGGCCAGCGAGCAGCAGTTGATCGCGAACTACAAGCGTCGCAACGAAGACCTGATGCAGACGCTCGATTCGCTGCGCCAGACCCGCGACCAGTTGCAGCTCGCGCGGCGCCAGGTCTGCACCGACGACCTCACCGACCTGTGCAACCGGCGCGGCCTGTACCAGTTCCTCGAAAACACCGTGGAAGTGCGCGACCGCAACCGCCAGTTCGGGCTGCTGCTGATCGACATCGACCACTTCAAGCAGATCAACGACCAGAACGGCCATCTCGTCGGCGACGAGGTGCTGCGTGCGATCGCCACCGAGATCCAGGATTCCGCCGGCGCCACCGACCTGCCGTGCCGGCTGGGCGGCGACGAGTTTGCCTTGTTGACGCAAGTGGCCAACCAACGTGAGCTGACCGAGCGCGCGCTGCGCATCACCGAGGGCGTGCGCCAGTTGCGCTTCCCGAAGCACGCGCCGGACCTCACCGTATCGGTCAGCGTCGGCGGCGGGCTGTGCCGCGACGAAGACGAATGGTCCGTGTGGTACAGCGAGGCCGACTGCGCGCTGTACCACGTGAAAGGCTCGGGCGGCGACGGCGCGCACGTGATGAGTTGATTTTTTCCGGGACGAATGGTGAAACCCGTTCGTCCTGAGCGTAGGCTCCGGCTCTGATCCGAGCCGGGACCAAAGTCGAAGGATAAAAACTTCGACTCCGTTCGCTGCGCTTACTACGCTCGGCGCGAACGAAGGAGCTCGCATGACCGCCGAAGTCCATCAGCTCGAAACCGCCCCCGGCCCCGGCCGCATGGCCACGCCGCAATTGCGCACGCTGGTGGTGTGCGACATCGCCGATTCCACTGCGCTGGTCGAGCGCATGGGCGACCAGAACGCGGCCAACATCATCCGCAAGCACGACCGTCTGGCGCGCGCGCTGGTGGAACAGCACCGCGGCCGCGAGATCGACAAGACCGACGGCTTCCTCTTGATGTTCGAACGTCCCATCCAGGCCGCCGCCTTTGCGCTGGATTACCAGCGCGGCCTGAAACACATGTCAGCGGCCGAAGGCGTGGTGGTGCGCGCGCGCGTCGGCATCCACATGGGCGACGTGGTGATCTGGGAAAACGCATCCGACGACGTGTCGCGGGGCGCCAAGCCGATCGAGGTGGAAGGACTGGTAAAACCGGTGGCTGCGCGGCTCGCGCAACTGGCGAAACCGCAGCAGATATTGGTGTCGTCGGCCGCCGCCGGCATCGCGCACCGCGCCGAGGGCGAACTGGGCGCGAAGGCCGCCGGGCGCGTGCACTGGAAAACCCACGGCCGCTACCGCTTCAAGGGACTGCCCGACGCCATCGAAGTGGTGGAAGTGGGCGAGGACGAAGTCGCGCCGCTGCACGCGCCGAAATCCGGCCGCACTGCCAAGCGCATCCTGCCGTGGTGGCGGCGTCCCATGACGCTGGTGGCCGAAGCCGCGATGCTGCTGATCGCCATCGGCGTCACCGCTTGGTTCGTGCTGCAAAGCCCGCCCACGCTGGCGTTCGCCGCGCGCGACTGGGTGGTGGTCGGCAACCTGCACAACCTCACCGGCGACAAGCTGTACGACCAGTCGGTCGATTCCGCGCTGCGCATCAGCCTGGAGCAGTCGCAATACGTCAACGTGCTGCCGGAACTCTCGGTGCAGCAGACCCTGCAGCGGATGGAGCTGGATCCCGACAAGACCGACGTCAATCGCGCGATCGGCGCGCAGGTGGCGCTGCGCGAAGGCGTGCGCGCATTGATCCTGCCCACCGTCGCCGACGTCGGCGGCCGCGTGCGCGTCACCGCCGAAGTGATCGACCCCAACACCCAGGCCACGGTGTACTCGGTGTCCGCCGAC
>Ga0134126_10000767_pt1 | contig 40317 bp, 33 predicted proteins | sample KB31752_FD_96881 | JGI IMG/M metagenome (GOLD analysis project Ga0134126, IMG submission 96881) | Terrestrial soil microbial communities with excess Nitrogen fertilizer from Kellogg Biological Station, Michigan, USA - KB3-175-2 | ecosystem: Environmental > Terrestrial > Soil > Unclassified ...
GGGAGCTAGGACCGTGCGGCCGGCAAATTCCGGCGAGGGCCGTGGCCAGAAAAACTGGAAACCTACCAAGAAGCGGCCACAATGCTGTCTGCTGTCCAAAAGGAGATGCTGATGCCGATTTTGGCCACCCATCAAGATCTTGGCAACTTCCGGACACGCCAACATCGGCGCCGGCGATCTGCCGCCGGGCGGACGGTTTTTGCGCAAACCGTACAACCCCGCCGAAATCATGCCGAAGCTTCGAAAACGATCGCTGCCTAACCGCCGTCGCCAGCGACCTCGTCGATCGCCGCCATCACCTCGCCGGTCGCCGTCTGATGGATCATGTGACCGTTTCGAGCAACGCGGTGAAACGTGCTCTGCGAAACGTCTGAATGCAATCGGGCCGACTGCTTGTCGATGTCGATCAGCCTGTCGTCTTCGCCCGCAATGATGACGACGGGCATCTTGAGCTGCGCGTACTTGTCGTCGAAATGGAAAGCATCGGGAAGCATCAGCGCCGATTCGGCTGCGGATGCACGTATCTGCGAGGGACGAAGTGCCATCTCCTTGGGGAATTGCTCGAACTTGGCGGGCGCCGCCTTCGGTCCGAAGATCTTCGCCGTCATGATCGGCCACATCAGCCTGCTGATGATCGGCGACAGGGTGAGGCCCATAACATCACCCACAACGGGAATGGCCGGGGCCGAGAGAGCCACGACGTCCGGACGCAGGGTCGGATAGTAATAACCCGATGCCAGAACCACCCCGCGCACGAACTCAGGGAATTTCAGCGCCAGAGCGACTGCAACTGATGCTCCCCAGGAGTGCCCGAGCACGATTGCACGTGAAACGCCTAGCTGATCAAGCGCGCGCCGGATCAATTGGGCTTGAGCATCCGGTGTCCAGATGACGTTCCGTGGCCGACTGCTGTGACCGAAACCGGGACGGTCGATAATGATGACCCTGTAGTTCTTGGCGGCCAGGTCGACCAATCCGCTGGATTCGAAATCCTGGATCATGCTGCCATTGCCGTGCAGAAGCAGCAGCGGTTCGCCAGAACCTCGCTCCACGTAGTGCAGACGGACGCCATCCACGTCGAGAAACTGCCCCGTCGGCGGATTATCGTGCTCGGCCTTCTTCGCAAGGTGTCGGTTCAGAAGCGCCGTCGCCGCGAGAGCTGCTGCCGCAACCACTGCGGCGAAAGCGTAGGAATTTGCCGGCGTGCTCGGAGCCCTCCTTACGGATCTGGGAAGGCGTGGTAGTCGGTTCATCGAGGCCATGCTGACACCTGGGCGGCTGCCCGAAATGTCGGGTATCCGACAAATGTTGCAGTGCAGGGTGAACCGTCCGCAACACAGAACGTTCCTTCCACCGATGTGTCGCATGTGAGGACGTTTTGAGGATTCGGAACAATCGCCCGGTGATGCGGTTTTTCGAGTCCGATCATGGAGGAGTACACGATGGGACTTTTCACCAAAGACATTAAGACGATGGAGGATCTGTTCCTGCATCAGTTGGAGGACATCTATTATGCGGAACAGCAGCTTACGAAGGCCATTCCGAAGATGGCGGACCTCGCGACCAATGCCGACCTGAAAGCCGGCCTGAAGTCACATGTGATCGACACGCAAAACCAGATAGAGCGTCTCGACAAGGTCTTCGCCAAGCTCGGCAAACAACCGAAAGGCACCGACTGCCCGGCAATCGACGGCCTGATCAAGGAAGCCGACGTGACCGCGGGCGAAATCGAAGACAAGGCCGTCCTCGATGCGGCCATCGTCGCCAATTCCCAGGCCGTCGAGCATTATGAGATTTCCCGCTACGGGACCCTCATTGCCTGGGCGGAAGAACTGGGCCATGACGACGTGGTCCGGCTGTTGACGACAAACCTCAACGAGGAAAAGGCCGCGAACACCAAACTCAACAGCATCGCGCTACGCAAGGGCGTGAACAAGAAGGCGTCTGCTGCGTAGGGCGGACGTGCCCCTGCAATGTTAGGAAGGGCCCCACTGTTCGGGGCCTTTCCTTTGCTGAAGCGGGGAAGACCGCATGCACGCATGGGAGTTCTTATTCCAACGCCGCTCAACTTGACTTGTTGACCGGACCGCGGGGCGCGGCCATTTTTGCCCGACACCAGCGACAGCGTTTGTCGCAATGAAGACAGGGCCGGTGTGCTCATGGCGAGGAAGCTGAAGACCTACCAGACGTCGCTCGGCTTCTTCGAGCAGGCCATCGCCGCGCCGTCGATGAAAGCCGCGCTGGAGGCATGGGGCGCCGACAGCAATCTCTTCCACCAGGGTGCGGCGAAGGAAAGCACCGATCCGGACGTCATCGCCGCGACCATCGCGAAACCGGGCGTCGTGCTCAACGTCCGGTGGGATCCAACGGGCCTTTCGGCGAGCACGCCGAACTGCCCAAGAACCTTGGCCAGGATGGGGGAAAGAGGGCCGCGAAAAAACCAGCGACTAGGGCGAGGGAAATTTCCCCTCAGGCGGACAAGGCTGCGGACCGGAAGGCATCTCAAGCGTACGAGCGCGAACGTCAGCGTTGCGAGCACAAAGAAGCCGGGGAGGAAGCGGACAGGCAGAATGAGCGGGCTCGCCGACAGAAGGCCGTCGACAAGGCGCAAGCGGCTGTGGAAAAGGCGGAGGAGGAACATGCGCGGCGCGAAGCCGCGCTGCGGCCGAAATCGAGGCGATCGAGACCAGGCTGAAGGCCGAGGATTCCGACTGGGGAGAGGAAGAGGGGCGCCTGAAGGCGGTGCTGCGGCGGGCGCGGGACTGAGGAGCTCGGCAGCGAAACGTTAACCATCGCGATTTCCGGCCGAAAAATTTTGTCCTCACCCCTTGAAACTTTTCTCCGGTTTCCAAATTTTTCGGACGTCGCCATGAGGCGATCGGGACGCCGTCAGGGTCCCGCCACTTGAGACGGGCACCGGAAGTGTCCGGTGCCGCTCGTAACCATTTTGCTCTTAAGGAGGATCTGGCTATGCGCACTGTAGATTTTTCGCCCCTGTTCCGGTCGGCCATCGGCTTCGACCGTCTTTTCGACCTCGCCGAAGCCGCCCAGCGCGTGGGCGAGGAAGGCTACCCCCCCTACAACATCGAACGCCTCGACGAGAACAGCTTCCAGATCTCGGTGGCGCTCGCCGGCTTCAAACCGGATGAGGTCGAACTGACGGTCGAGCAGAACGTCCTGACGCTCGAGGGCCGCAAAAACGAGAAGGAAGGCAGGACCTTCGTGCATCGCGGCATCTCGGCCCGCAACTTCAAGCGCCAATTCACGCTCGCCGACCATGTCGAGGTCAGGGGTGCCCGGTTCGAGAACGGCCTGCTGATCATCGACCTGCAGCGGGAGATCCCCGAGGCGATGAAGCCGCGCCGGATCGCGATCAACGGCGCCACCCCGAGCAACGTCACCCAGATCGAGTCCAAGGCCGCCTGACCGGACACACGGACGGCCCGGATCGATCCAGCCGCGCGAGCCTGCCTCGCGCGGCCCTCAACTCGTCACAACTATGGAGGCAACCATGCGGCCGACGACCGCGATCGACGACAACGTGTTCGATTTCGACTACCTGCTTCACCCCGGCACCAGATTCGAACGACCGCAGGACGTAGTCTCTCATCCGGGCCTCACCCTCGGGGAGAAGCGGGCCATCCTGGCTTCGTGGGCTTCCGACGCGTCGGCCATCGCGTCCTGTCCCTCGCTGCGGGCGCCCCAAGGGCTGAAGGCGCCGGTCACCATCGACGAAATCCTCGAGGCCCTTTGCGCTCTGGACGGCGGCCCCCGGCCTCCACCGGGCGGCAAACCGATGCGACTGCGATCGGTCGAGCGCCGTGCGGCGGCCTAGAGCGATAGTCAAAGACCGTCAGGAGGGATGACGATGTTCGAAGAAAACTTGGCCCGTATCCGTACCCGCCGCAACAACATCCACCGTTATCGCAGGCTGCTCCGGACGGAGTTGTCCGATCTCGAGCGCGATTTCATCGGAAGGAGAATGGCCGACGAGCAGGCCTCGCTCGATGCTCTGGTCGCCGAGACATTCCCAATGACATTCCCCCTCGCCATCGATTCGGCGGCGGCTTCCTCGGGCATCGGGACGGCGTCGTGAACGACTGCCAGGCCTGCCTATCATCATCGCATGGTAATCTTCCGAAAACGCAGGGAGGAGCGCTCGCGCGTGCTGCACATCGCTTTTCAAGGTCCACGCCCTGCAAACAATCCTCGGTCACTTGCTGCGATAAGATTTTCCAGGGCCTCCGGTCGCAGAGACCGGCGGTTCAGGAGACGTCGGTCAGGCTCCGGAGCGTCGCAGCAATCTCTGCCGCGCCGTAGGGCTTGGAGATGAACACGCTTCCGTCGGGCAGGTCGCCGTCTCCAACGGCCACAAGGCCCGACGTCGCCACGATCTTGATCGGCGGCCAGCGATCCCTGACGAACCGGGCAAGCTTGAGACCATCCATCGAGCCGGGCATCTGGATGTCGGTGAACACGACCTTGATATCCGATCGGGACGAAAGGATTGCGATCGCTTCGTCGGCGTCGGCTGCCTGCACGACTTCAAAGCCCGCCTCTTCCAGCAGGGCGGCCGAATCCATCCGGAGCAAGAACTCGTCTTCGACGATCAAAACGACGGGCTTCGATTGCTTCATACCATGGTTGCTCTTCGTGGCGCCGCTTCGCCTCGTACGCCTGAGACTCCCCAAGTGCACCGGCGACCTATCGTTCCCGACGAAAGCGCCCGCACCTTGGTATCTCTCTAATCGGTCTTGCGATGGCGGCCCGCGGCGACTTCTCCGAAAGGCCTGCCATACCGACGATCCCGTGCTATGTTGCTGACGTGCGGAAACGCGACCTCGATGGCGGAACAAGTGGCATGATCGACCGGCCCGGCGAGGAGTCGACGTCGGAACCTTCCGTCGCGACCGATGTCACCCGGCAGGAGCTTCCCTACCGTCTGCGACAGCAGTCGCTATTGGGCGAGTTCGGTCGCTTCGCGCTGCAGACCCGTGACATCGGAGAAATCCTGCAGCGCGCCACCGAACTCTGCGCCCAGGGACTTGACACCGGCTTTGCGAAGGTACTGGAATACGTTCCGGACGATGAGCGTCTGCTGGTCCGCGCGGGCGTCGGCTGGCGACCGGGTACCATCGGTCGGGTGTCTCTGGGTCTCGACCTCGAATCGCCTGCGGGCTACGCTTTTCAGACCGGGCAAATGGTGATCTCTAACCACCTTCAGGAGGAGACGCGGTTTCGAACGCCGAAGCTCCTGACGGATCACGGGATCCGACGCGCGATCAATGTCCTTATCGCGCGAGGCGGTGAACAGCACCTTCCGTTCGGCGTCCTGGAGGTCGACAGCCCAGAACCAGGTCAGTTCGACATCGCGGACGCCGACTTCCTCGCCGGCTTCGCCGGCCTCCTCGGTATCGCCATCGAGCGTCAGCATGCCGACGCCGACCTTCAGAAAGCTCTCGATCACCAGGCCATGTTGACGCGCGAGATGAGCCACCGCGTCAAGAACAGTCTCGCATCGGTGGTCGGGCTGCTGCGGGTGCAGAGCCGCGGCGCGCACTCGGAGGATGTCCGAAACGCCCTCAAGGACGCCGCATCGCGCATCACCACCATCGCCCAGGTCCACGACCATTTGTGGCGCAGCGACAAGATCGGGTTTGTCGACATCGCCGATTTCGCCGGCGAGCTTTGCGGCAAGCTGCAGGAAACGATTCCACACAAGCTAGTCTGCCGCTTTTGTCATCTGATGATTTCCGCAGACAAGGCGATTCCGCTGGGCCTGTTGATCAATGAACTCGTGACGAACTCCGCCAAGCACGCGTACCCCGGCGGGTCCGGCGAAATCCAGGTTTCCGGCGAACGACGAGATGCCGATTTGCATGTCGAGGTGTCCGATGGTGGAATTGGACTCCCGAGGAACTTCGATATCGACGAGCCGCGCGCAAGCCTGGGCTTCAAGGTAATCAGGAACCTGATCGCCCAACTGGGCGGACGCATGGCAGTGTCGTCCAACACGCCGAAAGGCGTGACCGTCCATCTCGATGTGCCGTTGGAGACGACCGCCATAGCTTGAGTCTCCGCGAGGTCCCTCCACGAGCGCGGCGTCGACGTGATATCCGGCCACTCCCATGCGCCGAAGGTCGATACCGTGGACGGCGTGCTCTATCTGAATCCAGACAGCCCGGGCCCGCGGCGCTTCAGGCTACCAATCAACGGTGGCGACGATCGACGTCACGCCGGACGGCCTGCGACCGGCCATTCACGACCTCGGTAATGCATAAACCCGTCAAGGGATGCTCAATTCAAAGCGGCGGAAGGGCCAGATGGGGAGGCGGTGGAAGCACCGCCCGGATTCGGTCTCGGGGCGACACTTCGCCGCCTTCCGATACGATCGCCATGACGCCGGATCTGAAGCGTGGTCCCTGCGGTCGGCCTTGCAGTCGATCCTTCAAGCCCGGCTGGAAGCGGTCGATGAGGACGCAGGGCGTACGCAAGCCGGTAAGCTTCAGGGTCGCCGAAGCGCCAAGCCGGAGCACAGTTCCCAAAGGAAGGCGCTCGAGATCGAGGCCGATGGTCGTGATGTTCTCGCCGAGATCTCCGGAGCGGACGTCGAAGCCCGACATCCGGAGCGCGCCGAACAATTCGCTCGGGATGAGGTGGACCTGGCGGAGATTGGGCGCCTTCGGATCGCGGCGCGCCAGATATCGGTGCTGCACGAAAGGTCCAGAATGCGCATCCCCCTCGACGCCATGGCCGCTCGTCAGAGTGATGGAAAGCCGGGACGTCTTGCTGAAACGATGCCTGCCGTCGATTGACACGGCGACCACAGCGCCGTCCAGGTCGTGACCTTGTTTTTCGGAATGTTGGTGGCCCGACTCAGACACGTTTGCCGAACGGCCGGTTCAATTGGACGATCCTGAGATTTAGGCAAAGCGCGAACGTCACCCAAAGGAGGTAGGGCAGGAGAAGCCATTCCGCCAAGGTCGAATATCGGCCGACCGCGTGCATCAGCGCCGCGATCGAAAGCCAGAGAAAAGGAACTTCGATCAGGGCCCAGTCCGGTCTCTTCAAGCCGAAGAAGAGCGGGCTCCAGAGCATGTGCAGGACGACGTTGATGCCGAAAAGCGTGAGGATCAGGACGCGTCCAGGCTCGTCCGTTGCGTTCGTCCACGCCGACACGCCCGACCATGCGGCCAAGGCTAATATGACCGTCCAGGCCGGCCCGAAGACCCAGTTGGGTGGATTCCAAGGCGGCTTGCGGAGGTCCCCATACCAGGTGCCTACCGTCGTGGTCCAACCGCCGACCGCCAGGACGAGAATTACCGCAACGCTTGCTAACACTATGGGAACGGTCAATTGCGACACTCAAATGGAAGGGGCGGGAAAGCTCGCGCTGTCAGACTTTCTCGTTGGATCGTGTCGTCCGCTACGACCGGAGCGGTGAAATCACGCTGGATCTCCTGCTCCGCAGGCTAATCCGCCAAGCCGGGAATTGTTCACGATCCGCTTTGGCCGTCGGCCGGAAGCGTCCGGAACGAGAATGATGACCGGGCGTTTTCCGGATGCGGCCTATGTTCCACAGGGCCGCTGTCTACGGCGCGCGGTATTCCCGCGATTTGGAGCAGGGCCCGCGCTCGGAAGCCGCGGTGAAACCAAACTGTCCCTGTTGTTCTGGCCTAGGCTGGGTCTGCGAGAACCATCCCCATCTTATTCCCCTGAAGGCTGCCAGTGCGGAGTGGGGATGCCGTGCGAGTGCAACCGCGCGGAAGGATACGAAGAGCCAGATATTTCCAGCGTCATCTCCGAACCGACGAACCAGTGATCGCGCGGTAGGACATGATATGGTGCTGTCCGACATCGGTCGCAGAACCGTCGTCACAAATCCTCGCGCAAACCTTGAAGAACGGGTGCCGGACCTTGTCTTCGGCGGACTTTGCGCGATAGTTGACACTGCGGAAATAAATACAACTGGTCGCCTGCACAGGCAGAAACGGGTTGGCGGCTCGGAGGTTTTCTCAATCGAGTGTCCGCGCATGGTGCCCGGCACCAGCGATGGCGCACCTTTCATTTTTTCTAGATTTTATCTTTCTAGACGTTGCCGAGTGTCTCGGCGGTCGGCTTCGCGGATGCAACGATCACGGGGCGATTGGCATCGGAGACGAAACGATTGAACGGGATTAATCGATCCTGGTTACCAGCAGCGCCGTCATCGCCTGCGTTGCCACAAAGAGTATGGAGTCGCGCAAATGGAACAGCCCATAAGGACGGAAAAGGCGGGGACCGGACCCGCGATGCGGAAAATCCGGACATTTTAAAGACTCGACCGACAAGGGGCTGGTCCGAACCCGCCGTTCTCCTTCGCAGACGCGCACGTGGACCGCCTGCGTCTGGCGGGGGTGTATTGCCCATGGCTTCGGTGCTTTCGCGCTCGCGGTCGGCGCCGACATGCGACTTTGCCTCGCGCTCCCCATTGCGCGGTGCGGCCGCTGGCTTCCTTGCCTTGGGCGAATACTGACGTCGACAGGAACTGAATCTTAGTCCGGCTAAAACCGGTGCGGGAACTTCCTGTCGTACCATCGGTTTTCTCTGCTCGGAGAGGCCAACAAATGCACCATCCCGTCCAGAAAGTTAGTCGGCGGGTCTGGAAGGCGAACTGCCTGAGCGACGCCACGCGCGCTATTCCCGAGGAGTCAGCGCTGGCGCTGACCTACAATGGCGGAACCTACGCCGTCATGATGGGCACTCCGAAGGATTTGAACGATTTTGCGATCGGCTTCAGTTTAACCGAGGGCATCATCAGTTCGCCAAACGATATCGAAACGATCGACATTGTGGATTTTGATGTTGGCATCGAATTGCGGATGTGGTTGGCGCAAGACCAATCGAATAGGCTAAGCGATCGGCGGCGGCATAATGCCGGTCCGACCGGTTGCGGTCTCTGCGGTATCGAATCAATCGCCGAGGCGGTTCGTCCCGCCAATATTGTGGCCCAAGGCAGGTCGTTCTCGCCCGAGGACATCATGATGGCGATGCAGAGCATCCAAACGCTGCAAACAATTAACATCGAAACCCGTGCCGTCCATGCCGCTGGCTTCTGGACGCCGTCGCTCGGCATCGTAGCTCTTCGAGAGGATGTGGGTCGCCATAACGCGCTCGACAAGCTCGCGGGCGCGGTTGCGCAAAGGAAGCTTGAGGTCAGCACCGGCTTAGTACTGCTGACGAGCCGCGTCTCGGTCGAAATGGTGCAAAAAGCTGCAGCGATGAGTGTCCCCGTAATGGTAGCCGTATCCGCCCCCACGGCGCTCGCGGTCCGCACCGCTGATGCTGCGGGCATAACACTTGCTGGCGTTGCGCGGGCCGACGGATTTGAAATTTTTACTCATCCTGGCCGAATTGCCCCAGCTAAGAACAGGGCTCAAACGCCACGACTTCACATCAATTTTACGAATCGTCCTCAATCTTTGAAAGGACAGGCAGAAGCTCTTCATCAGCAAATAGCCCGGACCACCACCAGCTGTTAGATGATGGCAATCACAAAGACTGCGAGCACAAATGAGCCGAGCATTGCCGCCAACGCCTTAGCGAGCTCCTCCACATAAGGAGCATTGAGCCAGCGCTGTGGGTTCCTGCGACGCCACGACCCGGAAACATGGTGTCGATTCGTCCTGCCGGACGCTGCGTGGCTACGACGATTTAACAATCGCAACCCGCTTTGGCGACGGAACTTCCTTTCGCACGCTCCGTTTTTCCTGCTGAATCGTGCAGCGAAGGACAACTCTGTGAGACAGAAAGCGAAGGTCAAGCCGTACAGTGCGCCGGCGGGCGGCTGGGGCTCCCTGAAAGCGGTCGCGGACATTCTGACCCAGGAGGAGGTTGCCGTTCTCGGCAGCGAAATCCTGCTCAAGCAGAACAAGCCGGGCGGCTACATGTGCGTCAGCTGCTCCTGGGCCAAGCCGGCAAAACCGCATCCGTTCGAATTTTGTGAAAACGGCGCCAAGGCGACCGCGTGGGAAATCACCGACAAGAAGGTGACGCCGGACTTTTTCGCCGCGCATACGCTGACCGAATTGCGGACCTGGTCGGATCACGCGCTGGAAGAGCAGGGGCGCCTGACTGATCCGATGCGCTACGACGCGGCGAGCGACAAATATGTGCCGGTCGACTGGGCCGACGCTTTTCGGGACATCGGCGCCGAGCTGAACAAGCTCGATCCGCGTTCCGTCATCATGTACACCTCGGGCCGCGCCTCGCTCGAAGCGAGCTACATGTATCAGCTGTTCGGCCGGATGTACGGCACCAACAATTTTCCCGACAGCTCCAACATGTGTCACGAATCGACGTCGGTGGCGTTGCCGGCGGTGATCGGCGTGCCGGTCGGCACGGTGCTGCTGCCGGATTTCGACCACACCGACTGCATTCTTTTTCTCGGCCACAATGTCACCACCAACGCGCCGCGCATGCTGCATCCGCTGCAGGAGGCGGCCCAGCGCGGGGCGCCGATCATCAGTTTCAATCCGCTACGCGAGCGGGGCCTCGAGGTTTTCACCAACCCACAGAACCCGATCCAGATGGTGACGGGCGGAACACGGATGAGTACGCAATATCACCAGGTCCGGCTCGGCGGCGACGCGGCGGCGATGATCGGAATGTGCAAGTTCATCATCGAGACCGATGACGCCGCGCAGGCGGCGCGACGGCCGCGGATCGTCGACGTCGATTTCATCGCGCAACACACCTCGGGCTTCGAGGAATTCGCGGCGTTTTGCCGGCAGCGGCAATGGGACGACCTGGAGCGCGCGTCCGGCCTTAGCCACGCGGCCATGGCCGACGCCGCCGATGTCTATATGCGGGCGAAGGCGGTGATCGCGTGTTACGGCATGGGCATCACCCAGCACAAACACGGCGTCGAGACCGTGAAGACGATCGTCAATCTGCTGCTGCTGCGCGGCAACATCGGCAAGCCCGGCGCCGGCATCGCTCCGATCCGCGGGCATTCCAACGTGCAGGGTCAGCGGACCGTCGGCATCTCCGAAAAGACAAAGCTGGTGCCGCTCGACAAGCTCGCCGAGTTCTATGGCTTCGAGCCGCCGCGCTGGGACGGCCTCACCACGGTCGATGCCTGCAAAGGCATGATCAAAGGTGAGGTGCGCGGATTTGTCAGCCTCGGCGGCAATTTTTTACGCGCCGTGCCGGAACGCTCCTTGATGGAGCCGGCCTGGAGCAAATTACGGCTATCGGTCCAGATCGCTACAAAGCTCAACCGCAGCCACATCGTGCCCGGCGAAGTCAGCTATCTCCTGCCGTGCCTCGGCCGGATCGAGATCGACACCCAGGCGACAGGACCGCAGGTGGTCTCGATGGAAGATTCCACTGCCTGTATTCATGGATCGACCGCACAGCGCGAGCCGGTCGGTGACAATCTGTTGTCCGAACCGAAGATCGTCGCCGAACTGGCCAAGGCAACGCTGAAGCCGAACCCAAAGCTCGACTGGGACGCCTGGGTGGCCGATTACTCCAGGGTTCGCGATGCGATCGAGCGGACTTATCCCGACCAGTTCAAGGATTTTAACAAGCGCATGTTCGAACCCGGCGGATTTCCGCGCCCGCTGGCGGCGCGCGAGCGAAAATGGAAGACGCCGAACGGCAAAGCGAATTTCACGGTGCCGAAATCAGCGTTCGATCCGCCGGTCGAAACGAAGGATGTCTACGAGTTGATGACCATGCGCGCCGACGGCCAGTTCAACACCACGATCTACAATGAGGACGACCGTTTCCGCGGTATCCAGGGCGGTCGCTACGTCGTGTTCATCAACCCGGACGATATGGCCGACCTCGATCTGGAGCAGGGCGACCTCGTCACGTTGTCGACCGAAGCCGGCGACGGCGTCGAACGTACCCTTAGCGAACTTCAGGTCGTGCCGTATGATATCCCGCGCGGGAGCATTGCCGGCTATTACCCGGAGTGCAACGGCCTGATCCCTTTGTGGCACTTTGCGGAAGGCAGCAAGGTGCCGGCTTCGAAGTCGATTCCGGTACGGATATCCAAGGATGCGCCGCTGGAATATGTCCGAGCCGAGGAAATTCCGATTTCGACAAAATGAGCCGACGGGCGGCGAGGGCGCATAGGAACCAAGCCGTCCGCGGGCGATTGATGCGTCCAGAGGTGAACAAAATGGCTCATTCCGACCAGGGTATCGTCAAAAACGACAAGGCTGAGGATCAGCCCAAGGACAAGGAGCGCGCGCAGACGGTTCACAAGGCCGAGCCGGACAAGTCGGTATCGCGCGAAGCCACGCGCGACCCCAAGGCGAGCGATTCGAACAAGGCCGCCGGTGACCAGGCGTCGCGTCCCGAGAGTACGCGATGAAATCGAAGTCGATTGAAAGCGCAGCGGAGAGAACCTTCGTGCTGATCCTCGACCAGGGTGAGGAAGCCTTCAAAACCATCACCGAGTTCGCCAACCAGCAAGGCATCAGCGGAGCCTCGGTGTCCGCGGTTGGCGCCTTCGGCGAAGCCAAGGTCGGCTGGTTCGACCTCGCCGCCAAAAAGTGCAAGCCGATTCCCGTCGGCGAGCAATGCGAGGTCTTGAGCCTGATCGGCGACGTCGCGGAAGGCGATGACGGCAAGCCGAGCCTGCATCTTCACGCGGTGCTCGGATTGCAGGACGGCTCGGTGCGCGGAGGCCATCTGATCTCCGGCTCGGTGCGGCCGACGCTCGAGGTCACGATCAGGGAAACGGTCGCGCATCTGCGCCGCAAGAAGCGGCCCGATCTCGGGATTGCCCTGATCAGTATCTAAGACTTTCTAATCAGTCTGTGACGGGTCCTGATTGGGAACCGGGCGGGACGACGGGGCGTTTACGCGGCACTGGATCCCCGCCATGATGCACCGCCGCCGCTTCCTGATTTCCGCCGCGCTCTGGTTTGCCGGCACGACCTCGTTGACGCGTGCGTCGGTCATTCAGGGGCACGTGCCCTGGGCGCCATATCCATCGTCCGCGCCGCACATCGAACGGCCAGGCCCGTGGCAATTCTTCACCGCCGACGAAGCCAACGCGATCGAGGCGATTGTTGATCGGATCATTCCGCCCGACCCGCAAACACCCGGAGGCAAGGACGCGGGCTGCGCCGTCTTCATCGATCGCCAGTTGAAGGGCCCGTATGGGTCCAGAGCCGGGCTCTACAAGCTCGGGCCGCACACCAAGGGCACCAAGGAGCAGGGGCCGCAGTCCGGGCAGACGCCGGCCGAACTCTATCGCAAGGGCCTCGCCAGCCTCGACAAGCATTGCACGGCGAGTTTTGGCGGCAAGAAATTCGCGCAACTTTCGCCGGACCAGCAGGATGACGTGCTGGGTCAGATCGAGGGCGGCAAGGTCAAATTCGACGGCGTCGATGCGCAAGGCTTTTTCGACGCGTTATTGAAGGACGTCCCCGAAGGATTCTTTTCCGACCCGATCCATGGCGGCAACCGCAACATGGTCGGCTGGTCGATGATCGGCTTTCCCGGCATTCGCTACGACTATCGCGACTGGGTCCATCGCCACAACGAACGCTATCCCTATCCGCCGGTCGGCATCACGGGCCGGGCCGACTGGACACCCCATCCCACCTGAGTATTGCCAATGGCGCGCAAACTGCCCGCAAAAGACGTTGTGATCATCGGGCTGGGCTGGACCGGCTCGATCATGGCGTACGAGCTGGCCGACGCCGGTCTCGACGTGGTCGCGATCGAACGCGGCCCCTGGCGCAACACGGCGACCGACTATCCGCCGAACTACGCCGCGGACGAGTTGCGCTACCGCATCCGCCACGAGCTGTTTCTCCGGCCCGAGCAGACCACCTTCACGTTCCGCAACAAGATGGCCGAAAGCGCGCTTCCGATCCGTTCCTGGGGCTCCTTCATGCCGCCGAACGGCGTCGGCGGCGGCGGCGTGCACTGGAACGCCGAGACCTGGCGCTTCCTCCCCTCGGATTTTGTGCTGAAAACCCATCTGACCGAGCGGTACGGCGCGGACTTTCTGCCTGACGGCATGACCATCCAGGATTGGGGTCTCACTTACGACGACCTCGAGCCGCATTACGATCGCTTCGAATATCTGTGCGGCACCTCCGGCCAGGCCGGCAACATCAAGGGCAAGATCGTCGACGGCGGCAATCCCTTCGAGGGACCGCGCTCGCGGCCCTATCCCAATCCGCCGCAGGACCAGACATTTGGGCCGACGCTGTTCGCCAAGGCCGCGCGCGAGCTCGGCTACAAGCCGTTTCCTCAGCCGTCGGGCAACATGTCCCGCGCCTACCAGAATCCGCTCGGCGTGCGGCTCGGCCCCTGCACCTATTGCGGCTTCTGCGAATGGTTCGGGTGCGGCAATTACGCCAAGGCGACGCCGCAGACCACGATCCTGCCGGCATTGCTGCGCAAGTCGAATTTTTCCGCGCGCGACAACAGCGAGGTGACGCGAATCAATGTCGACGCCTCGCGAAAACGCGCGACCGGCGTCACCTTCGTCGATACCGACGGCAATGAATGGGAGCAGCCGGCCGAACTGGTGATCCTGTCGGCCTTCACCATCTTCAATGTCCAACTGCTGCTGCTCTCCGGCATCGGAAAACCCTACGACCCCGTGGCCAATTCGGGCGTCATCGGCCGCAATTTCACCCATCAGACCATCTCCGACGTCACCAGCTTCTTCGATCCTGCAAAATTCGTCTTCAACCCGTTCATCGCTTCGGGCGCGATCGGCACCTGCATCGACGAATTCAACGGCGACAATTTCGATCACGGGCCGCATGGCTTTGTCGGCGGCGGCTATATGGGCCAGATCCAGACCAACGGACGGCCGATCGAGACCACGCCGGTGCCGCCGGGCACGCCGCGCTGGGGCGCGAAATGGAAGAAGGCGGTCAAGGACAACTATCAGAGCGCAATGAAGCCCGGCACCGGCGTGCACGGCAGCATGTACAGCTACCGTGATGTCTATGTCGATCTCGATCCGACCTACAAGGACCGTTTTGGGCGTCCGCTGGCGCGGATCACGATGGATTTCCACGACAACGAGATCAAGCAGAACGCCTTCCTGACCGACAAATTCGCCGCGATCTTCCAGGCGATGGGCGCCAAGCAGGTGGTCAAGGAATATCGCAAGGCGCCCTATGATGTCACAAAATACCAGACCACGCATCTGTGCGGCGGCGCGATCATGGGCAGCGATCCCTCGACCAGCGCGCTCAACCGCTATCTGCAGAGTTGGGACGTGCCCAACCTGTTCGTGACGGGGGCGAGCGCGTTTCCGCAGAATGCCGGCTACAACCCGACCGGCACGGTGGCCGCGCTGGCCTACTGGGCGGCGGACGCGATCCGCGACAAATATCTCAAAAATCCGGGACAGCTGATCAATGCGTAAAGCGCCGGTCATCGCTGTGCTGATCGCCGCCGGCGCCAGCGCCGGTCCGGGGCGCGCCGGGCCGCAGGATTTTTCCAGCATCGAGCGCGGTCGCTATCTCGCCAACGCAGCCGACTGCGGCAGCTGTCACACCGTTCCGGGCAGCGACCACCCGTTCAGCGGCGGCCGGCCGATCGAAACGCCGTTCGGCACGCTGGTGGCGCCCAACATCACGCCCGACCGCGAGACCGGCATCGGCGACTGGACCGACGACCAGTTCGATGCCGCGGTCCGACATGGCCGTGCCCGCAACGGTGGACGTCTCTATCCGGCAATGCCGTTTCCCTATTATACGCGGATGTCCCGGAAGGACGTCGCCGATATCCGCGCCTATCTCGATACGATCGAGCCGGCGCGCAATGCCGTCAGGGTCAACCGGCTGCCGTTTCCGGTCAATATCCGCTCATCCATGGCGGTCTGGGATGAGCTGTACTTCAAGCCCGACGAATATCATGCGGATACCTCGAAATCCGCGGAATGGAATCGCGGCGCCTATCTGGTGCAGGGCCCCGGCCATTGCGGCGCCTGCCACACGCCCAAGAGCTGGCTCGGAGGCGACAAGACGTCCGAGGCGCTGCGCGGCTATACGCTGCAGGGCTGGACGGCGCCTGACATCACCAGCGGGAAGGGCGCGCTCGGCAATTGGTCGGTGGACGACCTCGCCATCTACCTTAAGACCGGACATAATCGCAATGCCGCGGCCGCTGGATTGATGTCGGAAGTTGTCAGCCTCTCGACGTCCCAAATGACCGATGCCGACGTCAAGGCGATGGCTGTCTACCTGAAAGACGTTTCGGGCCCAGCTGCGGAAGCCGCCGCCAGCCCCGACAAGAACGTCTGGGCGGCCGGCAAGGCGATCTATCAGGACCTTTGCTCGTCCTGCCATACGTCGGACGGCAAGGGCGTGGCGAACCTGTTCCCGAACCTGTCGGAAGCCGCCACCGTCTCAGCCAAGGATCCCGCCACGGTGCTGCGCGTGATCCTGCAAGGCGCCCAGAGCGTCGCGACCGATCGCGAGCCAACCGGTCCGACGATGCCCGCGTTCGGCTGGCAGCTCAACGATGCGCAGATCGCGGCCGTTGCGACCTATGTCCGGAGCGATTTCGGCAAGAACGCGCCGTCGGTCAGCGAAGCCGACGTGCGGAAGGCGCGATCGAAGCTCGCGGCAAGAACCAACTGACCGGCAGCGAACCTCAGGTTCGCGTCATGAAATCCATCGATCCAAGCCAGAGCAGGATCGCGAGCCAGAACAATCCCGCGCCGGCGAATATGAAGATGCGTGGTCCGCGCTCGCGCAATTCCATGAACACGGCCGCCACGATCGCCGCCTTGGTCGCGCCTATACAGAGCGCCACGACCGCGTTGAAGGCGCCGAGTGGCTGATAGGCCAGCGTTACCGTCAGGGCCAGCAGCGCCAGCAGGCCGAGCCATGATGCGACAAGCGGAACGGATGGTCGCCATCGCTCCATCAGGATGACTTTCCCGGCAAATAGATCAGCGCAAACAGGAAGATCCAGACCACGTCGACAAAATGCCAGTACAGCGCCGCCGAATGCAGGGCGGCCCGGGTTCGGGATTCCTCCGCGTTGCGGATTCGCACGGCAAAGATCGTGAGCAGGCCGATGCCGATCAGCATGTGCAGGGTGTGAAGCAGCGTTGCGACGAAATAGAACACGAAGAACAACTGGACGCCGTCGGCCAACGGACCATCGAAGCTGAAGTTGATCCCGGGGATCAGATGCTCGCGGTATTCATCGGCATATTCGAATCCCTTGAGCACGACAAACGACAGTCCGAGAACGATCGCGCCGATCAGCAGTGCACGGCTGGCGGTGCGGGCGCGCACGGAAAACGCCTCGACGGCGCAGGCGACGAAAAAGCTCGAGGTCAGCAGGATCGCGGTGTTGGCGGTGCCGATCAGGACGTCGGTATGCCGGCTCGCCGCCATGAAGGCCCTGGGATCGGCGTGGCGATAGACGAAATAGCTCAGAATTAGGCCGCCGAACAGCAGCACCTCGGTGGCGATGAACACCCACATGCCGAGTTCGGCGGTCTCGTCGCGATGCCGGACCGAGGCGAATTGCGGGGCAAACGGCAGGCTGTCAGGCATTCTGCGGCTCCGCCTTGAAATTCTTCGAATATTGATACGGCGCGCGCGTCACCACCGGCTGGACCTCGAAATTGTATTCCGGCGGCGGCGAGGGCGTCTGCCATTCGAGCCCGGGCGCATCCCAGGGATTGGCAGAGGCGCGGGCGCCGAAGAACAGGGAATAGCCGAGATAAAACAGCGGCAGCAGATAGGCCACGGCCAGCACGCTGGCGCCCGCCGAAGACAGCACGTTCCAGACCTGGAATTCCGGCGCATAGACATGATAGCGCCGCGGCATGCCCTCGGCGCCCAAAATAAACTGCGGGAAGAATGTCAGGTTGAAGCCGAAAAAAATCAGGATCGCGGCAGCGCGCGCCCAGGCTTCTGAATACAGCCGCCCCGTGATCTTGGGCCACCAGTAATGCAGGCCGCCGAAATAGGCCGTCACCATACCGCCGACCATGATGTAGTGGAAATGCGCCACCACGAAATAGGTGTCGGTCGCATGCACGTCATAGGCGAGGCAGGCGAGGAACAGCCCGGTCAGGCCGCCGATGGTGAACAGGCCGATGAAGGCCAGCGCATACAGCATCGGGGCATCGAACCGGATCGAGCCCTTGTGCAGCGTCGCGGTCCAGTTGAAGACCTTTATGGCGGACGGCACCGCGACGATAAAACTCATGAAGGAGAAGACCAGGCTCGCCACCACCGATTGCCCGCTGACGAACATGTGGTGTCCCCAGACGAGAAACCCTACCGCGGCGATAGCGAGGCTGGCCCAGGCGACGAATTTGTAACCAAAAACTTCCTTGCGCGAGAAGCAGGAGATCAGTTCGTTGACGACGCCCATGCCCGGCAGGATCATGATGTAGACGGCGGGATGCGAGTAGAACCAGAACAGATGCTGGAACAGCAAGGGATCGCCGCTGATCTTGGGATCGAAAATGCCGACGCCGAACACCCGCTCGACCGCGATCAGCACCAGCGTGATCGCGAGGATCGGCGTCGCCAGCACCAGAATCACCGAGGTCGCGTAGAGCGACCACAGGAACAGCGGCAGCCGATACCAGGTCAGGCCCGGCGCGCGCAGCCGGTGGATGGTGACGATGAAGTTCAAGCCGGTCAGGATCGAGGAGAAGCCGGCGATGAAGATGCCGAGCACCGCGGCGACCACGTGGCTGTTGGAATAGAGCGTCGAGAACGGCGCATAGAAGGTCCATCCGGTGTCGACCCCGCCGGCCGCGATGGCGAACAGCGTCACGCAGCCGCCGAGCATGAACAGGTACCAGCTCAATAGATTGAGCCGGGGAAACGCCAGATCGCGCGCCCCGATCATCAGCGGCACGATGAAGTTGCCGAGCGTATTGGGCACCGACGGGATCAGGAAGAACCACACCATGACGATGCCGTGCATGGTGAACAGACGATTGTACATGTCGGAGCTGACGAGGTCGGCCTGCGGCGTCGCGAGCTCGATGCGGATCGCGGTCGCCGCCGCGCCGCCGATGAAGAAGAAAAAGATCAGGCTGGCGAAATACAGGATCGCGATGCGCTTGTGGTCGGTGGTCAGAAGCCATGAGCGAAGCGTGAAGCCGGCGTTGAGGTAGTTGTCTTCGTTCATGGCTGATGTCCGGCAAGCGACTTGATGTAAACGACAAGGCGGAGCAATTGATCCTCGCTCACCTTGCCTTCGAAGGACGGCATGACGGGCTGATAGCCGGCGGCGATCTGGCTGCGCGGCAGCAGGATCGAATCGCGCAGATATTTGTCGTCGGCGACCACGGTAGTCCCGTCCGACAGCGCGACCTGCGTGCCGTAGAGCCCCTCCATCGGCGGCGCGCGCACCTTGCTGCCGAGACCGTGGCATCCGCTGCATCCGAGCTGCCGGAACAGGGCGCCGCCTTCCTGCGCCAGCGAAGAGGAGGGGCCTTGCTGCGACAGCCAGGCGGCGTAATCGGCCGGCTCCATCGCCACGAGCTCGCCGGTCATGCCGGAATGCTCGGTGCCGCAATATTCCGCGCAGAACAGGTGGTAGTGCCCGGGCTTGTCGGCCTCGATTTCGAGGTCCTGATAGCGGCCTGGCACCACATCATGCTTTAGTCGTAGCGCTGGAATGAAGAAGCTATGGATCACGTCCTGCGAGGCCATGATCAGCCGGATCGGGTGATGCACCGGAATGTGCAGCGCGTTGATCTCGGATTGGCCGCCGGGGTGCTGGACCTTCCACATCCACTGTTTTGCCACCACGAAGATCGACAGTTCGTCGGCGTGCGGCCGGTAGATGTCGAGAAACAGGCTGGCGCCCCACACGAACAGGCCGAGAAAAGCCAGCAGCGAGGCCGCGGTCCAGCTGACCTCCCAGTGCCAGCTCTTGGCGACGCGACCGCCGCGATCGACCCGGTTGCCGGCGCGGTAACGGATGCAGAACAGCGCCAGCAGGAAGAACAACAGCCCAAGCACCAGCGAACTCGCCAGCAACAGGCCCGTAAACAGCAGATCGACATCGCCGCTGTGGCGCGAAACGCCTTCATGCCAGAATGGAATCCACGCGCGCCACATCGGATATTCGATTATCTCGGTCGGTGTTGCTGGAAGGGGCGGGGGATGCCGGTCATTGCGAGGGCCATCCCGGAAGGCCTTTCTGCGACAGGCGCTCCATCGCGCGGGTCACGGGAATCCGGACCACGCCATGGTCCCGGTCCGTCCAGCCATAACCATCGGTGAGCTGCGCCTCGGCGCGGTCGAGACGACGTAAATCCTGCCTCGGCATGACTTCAAGCTCGGGGGCATTGGCGCTGAGCGCCGGCGGGGCGGCCGGGCTCACATGCCGCATCGATTGCGGGAAGATCAGCGGCATCAGGAGCGGCACCGCCAGCACGAACAGGCCGAGACCCAGAGCGATCCAGGCGATGCCCCCGGTCTCGATATCGGATCGCTCGTAGTCGAAGCTCGCCTGCTCATCCATCGATCGCCCCTCGAGCACCCACTACCAATTCCGTAGACCGGAGAGGGTTCCAGTTTCGGAACGATTGTCTGGCGGCTGAATTGGATTTCGCACACAGCGCAAGCGAGCCGGCCGGGCCCCGGAATGACCCAGATATTTTCTCCAGCGGCCGACCCCTGGCTGCGACTGTTCCTGGTCGGTGCGTTATCGCTGGTGAGCGGGGGCACCGCGGCGGTTGTCGCCTTTGCGCGATCGGATTACGTCACCTCGGCGGATTTTCGTCCCGCGCAGCCGGTCCCGTTCAGCCACAAGCATCATGCCGGCGATCTCGGCATCGATTGCCGTTATTGCCACTCCGGCGTCGAGACCAGCCCACAGGCCGGATTGCCGCCGACTGCGACCTGCATGACCTGCCATTCCCAGATCTGGACCAACGCCTCGATGCTGGAGCCGGTCCGCAAAAGCCTTGCCGACAACAAGCCGATCACCTGGACGCGCGTCGCCCGATTGCCGGAGTACGTATACTTTCGTCACGACGTTCACATCGCCAAGGGCGTTGGCTGCGAAACCTGCCACGGCCGTATCGACCAGATGGCGCTGACCTATCGGGCAAAGCCCTTCACCATGCAATTCTGCCTCGATTGCCATCGCGATCCCGCGCCGAATTTGCGGCCCGCCGATCACATCACGGACATGGCGTGGAAGCCGCCCGCCGATGCCAAGGCCGAAGGCAAGGCGATCGCCGCCCATGAGGGCATCCGCATTGGCGAACTCACCCATTGTTATGTGTGTCACCGATGAATCGCCGCACCCACGATATTCCGCAATACGTCGTCGCTCCGGACCGGCCGCGCCAATGGTCTGGCATCGAAGAACTTTCGGGCGATCCCGCGTTCCAGGCCTGGGTCGATGCCGAATATCCGGCCGCGGTTGAATTCGCGCCGACCGCGCGCCGCGAGTTCCTGAAATTGATGGGCGCGTCGTTTGCGCTGGCCGGCCTGACCGGCTGCGAGAAGAGCCCGTTCGTCGCCGCGATCCCCTACGTGTACCAGCCCGATGAGGAGACGCCGGGACTGCCGCGTTATTACGCGACCGCCGTTACCTTCGACGGCTATGCGCAGCCGGTGATCGCCACCACCTATTCCGGCCGTCCGACCAAACTCGACGGCAACCCGGATCATCCGGTGACCGTGGGCCGCAGCGACATCTTCATGCAGGCCGCGGTGCTTCAACTCTACGATCCCGACCGCGCGCAGGGACCGACCCGGCACGGCGATGCCGCGACATGGGCAGATGTCGTGTCCAACATCAGCGAACTCAGAGCCGGTTGGACCAGCCGGCAAGGCGAGGGGCTACGCCTTCTGATCGGGCCGACCACATCGCCAACGCTGCTGCGGCAGCTCGGCGCCTTGGTGCAAGCCTTTCCCAAGGCACGCGTTCACCTGCATGAACCGGCGGGGACGGCCGCGCGCCGCGCCGCTACCGCAGCCGTTTACGGTCAGCCGCTCGATCTGCATTATCGTCTCGATCGATGCGACGTGGTGGTCAGCTTCGACGATGATTTTCTCGGGCCCGGCCCGCATCAGGTTCGCAATGCCCGCTTGTGGTCGGCATCGCGGCGACGATCCGGCGACAAGCCCGGCATCCGCCTCTATGCCGCGGAAAGCATTCCCTGCGCGACCGGCGCGATGGCAAGCCCCCGGCTGATCGCCAATGCATCGCGCATGTCCGTCCTCGCCGAAGCGCTCGCAGCCAAACTCGGTGTTGCCGGCGCCACGGCGGCAGAGCTTCGCCCTGTCGAGCACGACTGGATCGAGCAGGCCGGCGCCGCCTGCAGCGCCGCGCAGGGCCGGGCTCTCATCACTTCGGACCGATACGGCGACACCGCGACCGCGCTCTGGGCGGCGCGGATCAATGATATCTTGAAAAGTGCCGGGCAAGCCCTTGAATTTACAGCAGCTCTGATGAAGCCAGCCAATGCCGGAACGGTTTTGGAACTGGTCGCCGATATGCGCGCCGGGAGCGTCGATTCCCTCATCATTATCGACGCCAATCCGGCCTACACCACGCCCGGTTCGCTCGGCTTTCGCGAGGCATTAGGTCACGTAAAGACCTCGCTGCATCTCGGCCAGCAGCGCGACGAGACCGGCGAACTCTGCGAATGGCAGCTTCCGCTGACGCACGCGCTCGAAAGCTGGAGCGATGGCCGGGCGGTCGACGGCACCGCGACCATCCTTCAGCCGGTCATCACGCCGTTCTACGACGTGCGCTCGGTTCATCAGATCGTAGCGATGCTGCTCGGCGACATCGATCCCAAAGCCGATGCGGCGGTACGCGAAACCTGGCAGAAAACATTCGGCGGTGATTTCGATGCGCGCTGGAAGCAGGCGCTGCACGACGGTTTTGTTCAGGGCGCGGCACCCGCGGTAACCGTGAGTGTTGCGAATGCAAAGCAGCCCGCCGCGAAAACATCGGGCGAGGGGCTCGACATCGTGTTCCGGCCCGATCCGACCATCTGGGATGGCCAATTCGCCAATGTCGGCTGGCTGCAGGAACTTCCAAAACCGCTGACGACGCTGACTTGGGGCAACATCGTTGCCATCAGCCCGGCGCTCGCGAAAAAGATCGAAGCGTCCAACGGCGATCATTTGGAAGCGACCGTCGGCGACCGCCGCGTGGTCGGGCCTGCTTGGATCATGCCGGGGCAGGCGGACAACACCATCGCGGTCTATCTCGGCTATGGCCGGAAGCGCGCGGGGCGGGTCGGCGACGGTCTTGGCTATGACGCCTACGACGTCCAACCGGCGGACCAGCCATGGCTCGCCAAGGGGAGCCTGCGCAAAGTGGATGGCTCCGAGACGCTGGCGGTCACGCAACTGCATCACCGCATGGAAGGGTTCGATTTCGTGCGCGAGGTCTCCGCCGAGCATCCGGCGCTACCCAAACCTCCGCCGGAGCAAAGCTTCTATCCCAAATGGGATTCGGCAAAAGCCGCCTGGGGCATGGTGATCGATCTGGATTCCTGCATCGGCTGCAACGCCTGCGTAGCGGCATGCACGGCGGAAAACAACGTGCCGGTGGTCGGCAAGGCGCAGGTCGAGGTCGGCCGCGAGATGCACTGGCTGCGGGTCGCGCGCTACTACACCGGCGATGTCGAAACCCCGCACAGTCTTTTCCAGCCGGTGCCGTGCATGCACTGCGAAGACGCGCCGTGCGAAATGGGCTGCCCGGTGCATGCCACCACGCACAGTCCCGAAGGCGTCAACCAGATGGTCTATAACCGCTGCATCGGTACGCGCACCTGTTCCAGTTTTTGTCCCTACAAGGTGCGGCGGTTCAATTTCCTCGACTATCGAAGCCCTGCGGATTCGCCCGAGCAGGCGGTACACAACCCCGAAGTGACGCTGCGCTCCCGCGGCGTGATGGAGAAATGCACCTATTGCACCCAGCGCATCGAGGCGGCCCATGCCGAGGCCGACAAGCAAAACCGCCCCCTGCGGGAGGGCGATGTTGTCACGGCCTGCCAAGGCGCCTGTCCGACCAAGGCGATCACCTTCGGCAATATCAACGATCCCAACTCGGAAGTGTCGCGGCTGCGGCGCGACGGAAGGCATTACGCGCTGCTGGAGGAATTGGGCACGCGGCCGCGCACCACCTATCTGGCGCGCTGGAACGATGACGGAGGCGATCAGGGATGACCGACCGTTCCGCCGATATCCTGCCGCCCGACCAGAGCATTGGCCGCGTCTCCGATCAACTCACCGGGATTCCTCTGCATTTTCCGGTAGAGCGGCGATGGCTGATCGCGATGCTGTTCGCCTCCGCGCTTTTATTGCTGCTGCTGGTGTCCAGCGTCGAACTGTTCACCCGCGGCGTCGGCATCTGGGGCATCAACGTTCCCGTCAACTGGGCGTTCGCGATCCACAATTACGTCTGGTGGCTCGGCATCGGGCATGCCGGCACGCTGATATCGGCGCTGTTGCTGTTGACCGGCAGCGAATGGCGCAACTCGCTCAATCGCTTTGCCGAGACCATGACGCTGTTCGCCGTGGTTTGCGCCGGCATGTATCCGGTGCTGCATCTTGGTCGCCCCTGGTATCTCTACTGGATGTTTCCCTATCCGGCGACGATGGGCGTGTGGCCGCAGTTTCGTAGCCCGCTGGAGTGGGACATCTGGGCGGTCCTGACCTACCTCACGGTGTCGCTGGCGTTCTGGTACACCGGGCTCATTCCGGATCTCGCCGCCGCGCGCGACCGCGCCACCAGGCGCGGCTGGCAGATATTTTTCGGCGTCACCTCGCTGGGCTGGCGGGGGTCAGCCATTCACTGGATGCGTTGGTCGCAAACCTATAGGACGACAGCCGCGCTGGCTGTCCCGCTGGTAGTGTCGGTGCACAGCGAGGTGTCGATGCTGTTCGCCGCCGGGCAAATCCCGGGCTGGCACTCGACGATCTTCCCGCCTTATTTCGTGCTGGGCGCGGCGTTCTCCGGCTTTGCCGTGGTCTCGATCATCGCGATCTCGTTGCGCGCTTGGTTCGGTCTCAACAATCTCGTCACCGACGAGCACCTCGATCTGCTCGGCAAGGTCGTGCTCGCGACCGGCTTGATGACCGGCTACGGCTATGTGTTCGAGGTGTTCGATGCGTTTTATTCCGGCGACGCCCACGAGTTGCAGACGCTGACGGATCGCGCGTTCGGCGCCTATGCCTGGACTTATTGGGGCGCCATCCTGTTCAATTTCATTCCGCTGCAGGCGCTGTGGTGGCGCGGCGCGCGGCGCACGGCATGGTCGCTGCTGCTGATCTCGATCTCAGTCGTGATCGGAATGTGGCTCGAGCGCTACATGATCCTGGTCACCAGCCTCTACCGCGATTTCCTGGTGTCGTCGTGGAGCAAGTTCACGCCGACCTTCTGGGACTGGTCGACCTATCTCGGCACCATCGGCCTGTTTCTGGTGCCGTTCCTGCTCGCGATCCGTTTTATCCCGATGATTTCGATCTTCGAGACCGAAGAAGTCCTGCACAAGGAGCAGGAAGAGGAGGGCGGCCATGGCTGAGCAGCCCTACGGCCTGTTGGCCGAGTTCGACAGCCCCGAGGCGCTGCTCGACGCCGCGCGCGCGGCCCGCGACGCGGGCTATCGCCGGCTCGACGCCTTCACGCCGTTCCCCGTCGAGGGGCTGGCGCGGGTTTTGCGGATTCCGCGGCCGAATATCTCCCTGCTCGGGATGATCGGCGGAGCCTCCGGCGCGACCTTCGCGCTGCTGATGCAGTGCTACACAAATTACGCCTTTCCGCTCAATGTCGGCGGCCGTCCCATTTATCCGCTCTCGGCCTTTGCCGTGGTGATGTTCGAACTCACGATTCTGTTCTCGGCGCTGTCGATGATCATCGCGATGCTGTGGCAGAACGGCTTGCCGCGGCTGAATTACCCGGTATTTGCGGCGAAGCGCTTTCATCGCGCCAGCAAGGATCGTTTCTTTCTCTGCATCGAGAGCGCCGATGCGAATTTCGATCGTCAGGCGGCGTCCGCCTTCCTGAAAAAGGCCGGCGCGCTGTCGGTCGAGCTGGTGCTGCCATGAACCGGATCGTCATGGCGATGGCGCTCACGCTGCTGCTGGCGGGCTGCGACCAGAACATGGAGGTGCAGCCGAAGTACAGCGAATATGGCCATGCGCCGTTGTTTCGCGGCGGCGTGCTGCGCCAGCCGCCGAGCGGTGCCGTCGCGCGTGATGACTTGGCGCGCGAGGCCGAGGCGCAGAACAGGCCGCCGTTGACGGCCGAATTATTGGCGCGCGGCCGGCAGCGCTTCGGCATTTTTTGCGCGCCCTGTCATGGGGCGGGCGGCGACGGCAACGGCATTGTGGTCCAGCGCGGCATGCCGCGTCCGACCAGCTATCACAACGACCGGCTGCGAACTGCCGACGACCAGCATTTCTTCGACGTCATCACCGACGGTTATGGCGTAATGTATTCCTACGCCTCCCGCGTGCCGCCGCACGACCGCTGGGCAATCGTCGCCTATATCCGGGCGCTGCAACTGAGCCGCCATGCCTCGATCGACGATGTGCCGTCCGATCGGCGCGCCAGCCTGACGGGGGCGCCATGAATATCCGTCCGGGTATCGCCGTGCTGGTTGTGTCCGCGCTGGTGCTCGCAGCCGGGCTGGTGATCGATATCCATTCGACGCTTTCAGCCTATCTAGTGGCCTGGATCGCGCTCGGGTCGATCCCGATCGGCGCGCTGGGTGTGCTCATGATGTCCTATCTTGTGCGCTGGAACTGGACCACGGCTCTGCGTCCGGTCCTGATGGCCGCGATTTCGGTGCTGCCGCTGGTCGCAATCCTGTTCGTACCCGTCCTGATCTGGCTGAAGCACGTTTATCCGGGCGCGTTGGATCCGGCAGCTTTAAAGCCGTTCAAGGCGATTTATCTGGCGCCGTGGTTCTTTGCGCTGCGCACCATCGTCTATTTCGCGATCTGGTCGCTGTTGGCGCTGTGGCTGCGCTTGGCCGGAAACAATTCGGAGCGCATGACGCGGGCGGCTTCCGTCGGGCTGATCGTCTATGCGCTGACCGTCTCGCTGGCCGGGGTGGATTGGTTGGAATCGCTGGAGCCGGATTTCCATTCGTCGATCTACGGCCTGTTGTTCCTCGGCTTCACCCTGCTGAGCGGACTGGCCTTCGGTATCGTTGGCGGCCTGCTGTCGCGCCGGCGGATCGGCTCGCGAAAAGCCTATAGCGCGCTATTGCTGTCGATGATCCTGGTATGGGCCTATCTGCATGGCATGCAGTATCTGGTGATCTGGTCGGGCAACATTCCGGACGAGGTGACGTGGTACCTGGAGCGATCCAGCCATGGCTGGCAATTCGTGCTGACCGTGCTTGCGTTCGGTCAGTTGATTTTCCCGTTCTTTGCGCTAGCGGTCGAACGGATCAGGGGTGACCGGAACTGGTTGTTGGGCCTGTGCGCGTTGACGCTGCTGATGCGCTGCGTCGAGGCCGCGCTACTCGCGCTTCCGCCACTCGATCACCTCCATCCCATCGTGACCTGCGTGATGCTGGTGGCAGCGTTGGCGTTCGTGGCCGCCGCCTTGTGGTGGATGTTCGAGGCCACGCTATCGGGCAGGGCCGCGGCGTTCATCCCCGCTGGGTGGCGTCGCGCCGAAACAGGATCAGGATGAACAGGCCAAGGACGAGGATCGTGAGCGCACCGGCTCCTGACAGCATGCGGCCGATCGCTACATTATAGATTCCCTTGGTCGGATCGAAGCCGTAGCACATCAGCCGGAAGTGATCCTTCCATGTCCCGACCCGGCCTTCGCCGGCGTCGACCAGCGCCAGCTTAAGGTCGATCGGATCGAGCGCAAGGCCAGAGAGGACGCGGGCGATACGGCCGCCCGGCGTCACGACAAAAGCGGCCGCCGGATGGGCGAATTGATCGTGCTCGCGATCGTAAACCGATCGAAACCCGAAAGCTCCGCTCAATTGCGCAATGTTTTGCGCCGAGCCGCGCAGAAAGAACGCGTGCTGGACGAGGCTTCCCGTCGTGCCAAGCTGGGCATCCTTCATCGCGGCCGCATCGGCCGCGCTGTCCTTGGGATCGAGCCCGGCGACGATCAGCCTAAAATCCTTTCCTGGACGCAGCCCGCTCTGCTCCAGCGCCTCCGATACAATGCTGATGATCGGCCCGCACAGGGTCTTGCAGGTGTAGTCGGCGAGGATCCAGATGCTCGGCGTCGTGCCAAGCCACTGCCGTAACGGTTTTGTTTCGCCATTTTCGCCCTGGAGCAATAACTGCGGCGGCAAGACCGCGTTCGCCGCCGGCGCAACCTCGACCTGCGCCAGCTCGGTTTGGGTAAGGGCGACCGCGGGAGGCGAAAACAGGCACGACAAGGCGAGCGCTGTCGCCACCGCGAAAAACGTTGCCGTGGATCGCATCTTGCTTCCCCGCCCCGATCAATCCTTGTCCGGCAGGATCGTCTCCAGCACCTGCCGTGCCGCGCCGCGGATCATCCCGACCTCATCCGGATCGCCCTTGGCCAGCGCAATGGAAAAATTCTTGGCTTGCTGCAGCGTGATGTGCGGCGGCAGTGGCGGCACCTCGGGATCGGTCTTGACCTCCAGCACCACCGGCATGTCGCTTGCCAGCGCCTCCTCCCACGCCGAGCCCATCAAATCGGGACTGTCGACATAGATGCCGCGCAATCCAATCATCTCGGCAAACCGCGAATAGGACACGTTAGGGATCCGCTGCGACGCCTCGAATTTCGGGTCGGCGTTGATGATACGCTGCTCCCAGGTGACCTGGTTGAGGTCTTCATTGTTGAAGACGCAGACGATCCAGCGCGGGTCTTTCCATTCGCGCCAGTATTTTGCCACCGTGATCAATTCGGCCATGTTGTTCATCTGCATCGCGCCGTCGCCGACAAGCGCGATTACCGGACGATCCGGCTGGGCGTATTTGGCCGCGATCGCGTAGGGCACGGCGGCGCCCATCGACGCCAGCCCGCCGGACAGCGAGGCCATCATGCCGCGCCGCATCTTCAGGTCGCGTGCATACCAGTTGGCGCAGGAGCCCGAATCGCTGGTGATGATGCCGCGCTCCGGAAGACGCGGTGACAATTCCCAGGTGACACGCTGCGGATTGACAGGTTCGGCTGGCTGCTTTGCGCGCTCTTCCAGTGTTTTCCACCAATCCCTGACATTACCCTCGATGGTCTTGCGCCAGCTGCCATGCGGCTTTTGCTTGAGCCGCGGCAACAGAGCACGCAAGGTGTCGGCGGCATCGCCGACCAGGCCAATCTCCATCGGAAAACGCATCGACAGCATGCCGGCTTCGATATCGATCTGGACACCACGCGCCTTGCCTTCCTTGGGCAGGAATTCGGAGTAGGGGAAGGCCGAGCCGACCATCAGCAAGGTGTCGCATTCGGTCATCAGGTCGTAGCTCGGCTTGGTGCCCAACAGCCCGATCGAGCCCGTCACCCAGGGCAACTCGTCCGGTAGCACCGCTTTGCCCAACAGCGCTTTGGCGCATCCGGCCGACAGCCGGTCCGCCACCGCTATCACCTCGTCGGTCGCGCCAAGCGCACCGGCGCCGATCAGCATCGCGACCTTTTTTCCGGCATTGAGGATAGCGGCGGCACGGTCGAGATCCGCGTCATGCGGCACGATCTTCGGTTTTGCAAAGCCGACGCCCGACCGCAGCGTGCCGTGGGCGCGTGGGGGATCCTCGTACGCCTCATCCTGGAGATCGTTTGGAAGTACAATGGCGGTGACGGTCCGCCGCGACAGCGCAATGCGCGCCGCACGGTCGATCAGATGGCGCACCTGTGCGGGCGAGGATGCCTGCTCGACATAGGCCCCGGCGACGTCCTTGAACATCGAAACCAGATCGAGCTCCTGCTGATAGTGCCCGCCCAGCGCGTTGCGCGCCTGCTGGCCGACGATGGCCAATACCGGCTGATGATCCAGCAGCGCGTCGTAGAGCCCGGTGACCAGATGTGACGCGCCGGGTCCGGAGGTGGCAATGCAGACGCCGAGATTGCCGGAGAATTTGGCATAGGCCGAGGCCATGAATGCCGCCATTTCCTCATGCCGCGTCTGGATGAATTTGATCTTTCCGTCCGCCCGGTTCAGCCCGCCGAACACGCCGTTAATGCCGTCGCCGGGATATCCGAACAGATGCCTCACACCCCATTCGTGCAGGCGCTCAATGACAAAATCTCCGACGGTCTGGGACATCTGCGGATCTTGCTTGTTTGCGTATGGAATAAGAACCTTTGGCCGGCGCCCGAGTTCCAATTGTCGCTTCTAGGAAACGACACTCCTTTCAGAATCTCAGAGGTTGCTCTTGAAGATGCGATTTCGTCTTCAGCAACGGCAATTCGAAATATCAAAGCAAATTTAAGCTCGGGGTCGGCTAGTCTCCTTTCGCCGCCGCGAAAGGGACCGTATCGGCGGGGACGGTCTCGCGTGCATTCGAGCCCATCAATGGCGAATTCACACCAACCGAGGCGCGATCTACATTGATATCCGGCCATTCGGAACTTTTCGACCGACGCCTCATCAAGAACAAGCCAGCCGGTTGGCTCGAAGGTAGGATTCACTCACCGAGAACAGGTTGGTCGTCGTGTAAGGATCGCTTGGACAGTTCCGCTCGGGCCGACACGGACCGTTTTTCGTCATGATCAGTCCACAGGACGTCCATCGGCTGAACAGCCTCGCCATAATGCCGGAGCATTATGGTCAAAAGTGAACTTGTCCTCCGAGGGAGCCGTCTTGGGATGCGGCTTGGCGGATGGTTCAAACAAATGGCCCCAGCGTTTGGGGGAGCACGCCGGGGCCACTGTTGGACTTGTGCCGCTGCGGTTTGGGCATCGGCACGCCGTAAAATGCTCTCCTATCGGTCAACAATCTGATCTCGCTGCCGACACTGCTGATTCTGCTTTGGAACGACATCATCGTCGCACGCAGTTGGTCTTGGACGTGGCTCGGCTTTTGGGAACCCCGCCTGTCCGCCATGCTTGCCACCTTGATCTTGAGCACCTTCCAAGTCGTTTTCCTTCGGCATCGAATTTCCTCTCTCCGACAAAGGCAGCCTTCCAATAGGCTGGGTGGGAGATTGTTCCCTCGCGTTTCTCGTTGGGGTGAACTCGCTTATGCGGCGTGATTCTTTCGCCGCTCAGCGATCGCAGCATTTCAATTTTAAACCTCTCGGGAGAACCAGCACGTCGCGTCATGAAATCCGACCAAGTTTGTATGAGTTGAGACTGATCAACTCGGGTCATAATCAATGGCATGCCTGCTTCCAGCGAATCGATCGGAGCAAGCTGACCGCGGTTAACGGTACCGCGCTAGCATTCAACCTAAGATGGCATGGCCCATGCACGCTGGCCATAATGGCGAGCCCGAGAGCGACGCTGCCTTGCGTCGATGCCTTTGGCAAGACCGATTTCCGCACTCGCAATTGACGGTGCCGACACTCATTGGCACTTAGACAAGACGGTACCGATCGATGCCGCGGGCCGCGCGGCCGACAGAGTTATCGCAGCATCAAAAACTCGAACATGACGGCGAGAAGCACGGGCTGATTTGACCGTCCCGGATAGGTTTGCCGATCTTATCGCATTTCATAGCAAAAATGGCCTCGAACGCTGGAACGGGACGTCTACGACTGGCGGAGGTGTCAAATCAGATAAAGCAAGGACTGCCGCGGCGGAAAGGGTCTACTTGGTCAGCTGCACTGAGGCTTTCTGAGCGAGTTCCTTCTGAACAGCACTCACCGAATTGCCGACTTTCTCGATTGCGATTCGCACGTCATCGACGCTGACATCCCAGTGTTTTGCCCAATGAGTGAGATCGCCAGGTGCTATGTGAGAACGATCGGGCGCTATTGGTTGGGTCAAGGACAACGGCAGACCTCCTCTAGAAAAGGCGCGGACTAATCATTCGTTAGATGTGCCTCGCGAAATCTAAACCGATGGCATTGGCACGCAGGACTAGCGCAGGCGATAGGGCGAGTTTTCGCTTTCCGGCGTTGCTATCTTTGCTCCGCTGAGCTCTTGCTAATGGCTGGCGTCCGGGAGAAGATGTTGCGGCTCCGCTGCCCCGAGCTAACCCGGCTCCGCCCGGCCCGGAAGCCGGATCCTTCGAGCCGCCGTTTTGTGCCAACACGCAGGGCGGGCCGGCGAGGGCAATTGCCAACGTTACGGAGACAATTCTTTTCATTTGGGCGATCTAGCTTTGGTTCCCCTGCAATAAATCATCGAATTGATGGAACGTTCCGTTTGGGCGTCCTCAGGGCGTCCACTTCCACCGCATTGCGCACCGCCCAAGCTTGCTCATGCCCCTTTAATTGTGAGCGCAAAGCCGGTGGAGGCCTTTCCAGAGCTCAACAGCGTCAATGCTCACGCGGTCAGGGTTAACCGGATACGGATCTCCGGCTTCGTGGTTCGCTGCCGCGACTCCGGCTACAGACTAAGAATTTGCCAAGATGCTCTAGATCCCGCTCGACGAACGCGTCCAACTTCTGCTTGCCATTTTTTGGAACCGCCCCGATCGCTGCGGTTTATTTCTGATCGCAACCGCTGGTTCCGCTTGCGTCGAAGGGCTAAATGGACGTTAGGGCAGACAGCTCGGACGAGGTGGATTCCAAAGCCGACGGGGGCTTTGTTCGAATTCGCGGAGCCCGTGAGCACAACCTCAAAGATGTCTCCCTCGACATTCCCCGTAATTCGGTTGTGGTGTTCACGGGTGTATCCGGATCGGGGAAGTCGTCACTGGCGTTCGGCACACTCTACGCAGAGGCGCAGCGCCGCTACCTCGAGTCAGTCTCGCCCTACGCCCGGCGACTTTTTCACCAGATGGCAGTCCCAGAGGTGGACTCGATCGAGGGGTTGCCGCCTGCGATAGCATTGCAACAGCAACGCGGTTCGCCGACCACAAGGTCGTCGGTCGGCAGCGTCACCACGCTGTCAAATCTGCTGAGGATGCTCTACTCGCGCGCCGGCGACTATCCGCGCGGCCAGCCGTTGCTTTACGCGGAGTCCTTCTCGCCCAATACGCCGGAAGGCGCCTGTCCCAATTGTCATGGCATCGGCCGGCTCCATCGGGTCGACGAACGCAGTCTGGTACCCGACGATACGTTGACCATCCGGGGCCGGGCGGTCGCGGCGTGGCCGACGGCCTGGCAGGGCCAGAACCTCAGGGACATCCTGGTCACGCTGGGATACGACGTCGACAGGCCTTGGCGCGAACTGCCGAAGAAGGATCGCGACTGGATCCTCTTCACCGACGAGCAGCCGACCGTGCCGGTCTATGCCGGATATACTCCCGCAGAAACGCGCAGGGCGCTCAAGAGGAAGGAAGAGCCGAGCTACATGGGCACCTTCACGGGCGCCCGGAAGTACGTGCTCCAAACGTATGCCACCACGCAGAGTGCGAAGATGAAACGACGCGTGGCCCAGTTTCTGTCGAGCGGCGACTGCCCGGTCTGCAAGGGCAAGCGCCTCAAGCCCGAGGCGCTCACTGTCAAGTTCGCGGGCCTCGACATCGCCGAGATGTCGCGCCTAGCGCTGAAGAAGCTAGACGCGCTCGTCAAGCCGTACATCGAGTGTGCCGGGCAGGACGAGGCTCATCCCGAGAAGGCGCTCGTCGTGCAAAGGATCGTCGAAGACCTCGCAGGACGTCTCGAGGTCCTGCTGGATCTTGGCTTGGGGTACCTCACGCTAGAGCGGAGCACTCCGACCTTGTCTCCGGGCGAACTACAGCGGCTTCGGCTCGCAACGCAGGTCCGATCCAACCTGTTCGGCGTCGTCTACGTTTTGGACGAGCCGTCGGCCGGGCTGCACCCGGCGGACACTGAAGCGTTGCTGCGGGCGCTGGAGCGTCTGAAGGCCACGGGCAACTCGCTGTTCGTCGTCGAACACGAACTCGACGTGGTGCGCAAGGCAGACTGGATCGTCGATGTCGGACCTGCGGCGGGAGCGCATGGCGGCGAGATACTCTACAGCGGCCGGCTCGCCGGTCTAGCCGAAGTGGAGGCGTCGCAGACACGGCGCTTCCTATTCGGCGACATCGCTAAGCTGGGGCGAAAGGTTCGGAAGCCGACCGGCTGGCTGAAGCTGCGGGGCGTGACGCGGAACAACCTCGACGGCCTGGATGCCGATCTTCCTCTCGGCGTCCTTACCTGCGTGAGCGGCGTGTCGGGGTCGGGGAAGTCCAGTCTGATCAGCCAGTTCCTGGTCGAGGCTGTCGCCGAGTGGCTCGGCCAGCGCCGGGAGGCGGATCCGAACGAAGGCGAACTGGAGGAGGCGGTGCGGACCTTGGGCGGCGAGATCATCGCAGGCCTGGATCGGGTTAAGCGGCTTGTCGTCGTCGACCAGAAGCCGATCGGGCGGACGCCGAAATCCAATTTGGCGACCTATACCGGACTGCTCGATCACGTGCGCAAGCTGTTCGCCGCGACGAAGCAGGCGCGCGCGAGGCGATACGACGCCGGGCGGTTTTCATTCAACGTCGCAAAAGGCCGCTGCCAGACATGCGACGGCGAGGGATACGTGTGCGTGGAGCTTCTCTTCCTTCCCAGCGTCTATACGCCCTGCCCGACCTGTAAGGGCGCTCGCTACAACGCCAAGACGCTCGAGATCAAGATCCGCGACAGGTCGATCGCGGACGTGCTGGCGATGACGGTCGACGCGGCCTTCGCGTTCTTCGAAGGCGATGACGCGCTTTCCCGATCGCTGGGCGTGCTGCGAGAGGTCGGGCTGGGCTACATCAGGCTCGGGCAGTCGGCGACCGAGCTCTCTGGAGGCGAGGCGCAGCGCGTCAAGCTCGCTACCGAGCTGCAGCGGGCGCAGCGCGGCGGGACGCTCTACATTCTCGACGAGCCGACGACCGGCCTTCATCCCTCCGACGTCCGGAAGTTGAACAGCCAGCTTCAAGGCCTCGTCGATGCCGGCAATACCGTCATCCTGGTCGAGCACGACATGTCGGTCGCCGCGAACAGCGATTGGATCGTCGATGTGGGCCCGGGAGCAGGCGACGAAGGCGGCCGCATCGTGGCGTCAGGGCCGCCGAAGCAGGTTGCCGCCTCCGGAAGTCCGACAGCGACGTATCTGGCGAAGTTACTATAACTTCAGCGGAAACTGCGAGGGAACGGATCGGCCTCGAATAACACTGTGTCCAAAGACCTCCTGAAGGCCTGGCAAGCTTTATCCCCGCTGACAGGGCGTCGCCCTGCCTGGCGTCCGTTCGCGCGCGAGTTGCAGCCAGGGAACGTGTCCGCATCGCCCGCTTTAATTGATGGGGGGCGCAAACGAGGTCGCTGGATGTTTCAAGGATTGATATTCGACGCGCAGCCTGCCGGACGCGCTCGAAAGGTCGGGATCCCCCTGCTGAAAGAGATTACAGAACCCAATGCGTAGGACTTCGCTGCGCGACGGTATCGCTTTGAACAGATCGAATTCATTTATCTGTTCAAGAACCGCCTTAGGGGGTTACGCTAAATGAGTAGATTGAGTGCCAAAAAATACCGGGTCTCATCTATCAAATGATACGGATTTTGGATTCACTGAGAGCAATACTAAACTATCACAGCACGGTCCTTGGCTTTTATCTGTGATGAGAACGCCCATCGCGCTCCCGCCTTCGCAGCAGAAAGGAGTGAGCCATGCAAACACGGCGACGTTTCAAACAGGCCCTTTCTCTTCAAGACCGTCTCACTGCATTTGCCGCAGATGTTCGCAATCAGGCTTCGGCGTTGCCGCCGGGCCCCAAAAAGGACGACTTATTGAGGCGCGCCCGCATAGCAGAGACCACGGCGCACCTCGACGACTGGGTCAATTCGCCTGGTCTACAACCGCCGAAATAGGAACGGCCGAAACTGTCGGTTGTTGACCTGTCATCACCGGCTGAGGCTCAGCCCGTAGGCACCGGTGGCTGAGAGACTTTGCGCTCCCGCCTGCATAGGGAGCGCCGGATGACTCACTATTTTTTTGACCTAAAATCTTCTGACACTTCGTCGATAGACGAGGAAGGCATTGAGCTTTTCGATGCCGGAACTGCTCACGAGGTCGCGCTTGACGTCCTCCTTACCGCGGCTAGCAAGGCCATCATCGAAGGATCCGTGAACCAGCATATAGCGGTTGAAGCACGAGACAGCGCTGGACCCGTGCTAGAAGTTGCTGCTGACTTCCATTCCCGTATTTTCAGAACTCAATAGAGACCATGTCTCGTAGCACTTATTGCAGTGCGTTGCACGAGACGCAATCCGTTTGAGCGTTCCTCTGGCCGCGCACGCCTGACATTCATCCCACTCGAGCGAAGCGAGGGCGCTTCGCGTTTTGTCGTACGCTCCCCTCAAGGTCGCTCGACCAAGATCGTCAGCTTTGACAACGATATCGCCAAGGACCTGCAAGCCCGGCTTAAGCCACTGATCAGGAAAGCACTGCCCTAGAGCAAACGCATCGCGCAACGAGGCATCTGGGTTGAACCGTCATTGCTGGCGGAGATCGAGTATCGGGCGAAGTCCGCCGCGGCGAGGTCCGGCATCCGATGTTCAAGGGATTGCGCGATGACCTATGATCCGAGCGTTAGATGGGCGGTTTATTGATGATAGTCAGGGCGAACTCCTCCACGGTATAGACGTGGCCGTCGCAGATAATGGTGACGAACGGAAGTCCTGATCGAGGAAATCCATTACAGCCCGCAATGCGTCGTTGCGCGTGTCTTTGATCACCTTGACGATCCCCTCGGCCTCACGAGGCTTAGCCTGCACAATAAACACGACGCGGCTGCAGATGTCGCGGGCCGGCAACAGTGGAGACTTATTACCTCGGTTAGAATGTCGCCCTGTGCAAACAAAGCACGGTCGAAGGCAGCAACAAATCCTACAGCCACGCCCGTAGACCACCAGCCGATGCCCGCATTGAAACGCTCTCTCGCCTAGGCCCTGCTGAAGTCGCTTCGATCATTTGCACCGGCCCTGATAGCCAATCAGGTTGAAGGCCCAAAATAGCTGTCAAGCTGGGAACCCGATTGGCAAGCGAAAAGGAGCCGGACGGGCAAGTCGAAGTCGAACTAAGAACCAGATTGTGTGATGTCCGTTCCGGTCTCTCACACACTTTGTGCTCCCCCAGCCACGGTGCCGAAGTTCCGACTATCGGAACCCGCTTTTGACTTTAACCAAGTGTTTGTAAGGAGTAAAAACAAAACACCGGGGCGGAGAATTTTATCTTAGATCGATTTTGAGCCCGGATGGCCGCTGGCCCATATTGCCAGCGGCCTTTTCATTGCGACAGACCGATGGGGACTGTAGGCCGCAGGCAAACCTGCGGCCTATCTTTCCCGTCACTCCGGACATGTCCGCCGTCGGCAGGAGACCAAGCGTTGAGACCGGCTTGTTGAGGTCCTGAGTTTGACCCAAGGCAGACATTCAAACTCCGACAGATGTCCGCCTGCATACCCCCGGACGATTTAAGACCAGCCCATAACCTGGATAATTGGCACCTCGCGGCGATGGAACCAAATGGATCTCGCCGCGTTTAGACCTTCTGTGTCCCACCCGCACTGGGGCTGGGATAGGACCGTATGCACACCTCAAACCGCTTCGAAGCCGCCCAAACCAGCGACGGCCGCTATCGGCTCCTCGTCGAGGCGATCACTGATTACGCGATCTACATGTTGGATCGTGAGGGTCATGTGACCAGTTGGAACCCCGGTGCCCGGCGCTTCAAGGGCTACGAGGCGGATGAGATTATCGGGCGCCATTTCTCGACCTTCTACACCGAGGCTGAGCGGTCTCAGAACGTTCCCGCTCAGGCGCTGGCGGAGGCTGAGCGCACGGGTCGCTTCGAGCGCGAAGGTTGGCGCGTCCGCAAGGATGGCACGCACTTCTGGGCCCATGTCGTCATTGACGCGATACGCTCGCCCGAGGGGGCCCTTGTCGGCTTCGCCAAAATCACGCGCGACTTGACCGAGCGAAGGGCGGCCGAGGCAAAACTGCGCGAAAGCGTAGAACAATTCCGATTACTCGTTCAAAGCGTTACCGACTACGCCATTTACATGCTGGATGCGGGCGGCCACGTGGCAAGCTGGAACACTGGCGCGCAGCGTATTAAGGGCTACGCCCCTGAAGAGATCATTGGCCGGCACTTCTCAGGCTTCTACACGGAGGCCGACCGCGCCGCCGGGCTTCCACAGATCGGCTTGGAGACGGCCACTCGAGAGGGACGCTGGGAGCACGAAGGTCAGCGGGTTCGAAAAGACGGTACCGCGTTCTGGGCACACGTGGTGATCGACGCCATTCGGGACGACGCCGGCAGGCTCCTCGGCTTCGCCAAAGTAACACGGGACATCACCGAACGCCGCGAAGCTGAAGCCACACTGCAAGCAGCGCAAGCGACGATGATCCGTTCGCAAAAGCTGGAGGCGATCGGGCAACTCACCGGCGGCGTTGCTCACGACTTCAACAATTTGCTGCAGGTTATCAGTGGAAACCTGCAATTGCTGAGGAAGGATATCGCAGGCAATGCCCGGGCCGAGATGCTGGTCCAAAGCGCCCTCGGTGGCGTCGCGCGCGGTTCGAAACTTGCCTCTCAACTGCTTGCCTTCGCAAGGCGGCAGCCGCTGGAGCCAAGAGTGGTGAACGCCGGCCGTCTTATCAAAAACATGGATGAGATGCTTCGTCGCGCCCTGGGTGGAGAGATCGAAGTCGAGACAGTAGTCGCAGGAGGACTGTGGAATAGCCTGATAGACCCGGATCAACTGGAAAATGCGGTATTAAATCTTGCTATCAACGCCCGGGACGCCATGAACGGCGAGGGCAAGCTTACGATTGAAGCAAGCAATGCTTATCTCGACGATGAATATGTCCGTCAGCATGACGAGTTGTCTGCGGGACAGTACGTGATGATTGCGGTGACCGATACAGGCACCGGCATTCCGCCAGATATCCTGGAACGGGTCTATGAGCCATTCTTCACCACTAAGGCGGAGGACAAGGGCACGGGCCTGGGTCTCGCCATGGTCTACGGATTTCTCAAGCAGTCCGGCGGACACGTCAAGATCTACAGCGAGGTAGGTGCTGGAACCACGGTGAAGCTGTATTTCCCGCGAGAGGCGTCAGCCGAGGACACCTTGGTCGGCGTTCCGTCCGGTGAGGTTCAAGGCGGCGAGGAAACCATCCTCGTTGTCGAGGATGACGATGAGGTTCGCGAGGTTGCGGTCTCGATGCTTGCCGAGCTCGGCTACCGCGTTGTTAAGGCTCGAGATGCGGCGAGCGCACTCGTAGTTGTCGAAAGCGGCATTCCGATTGACCTTATCTTCACCGACGTCATGATGCCTGGCAGCTTACGCAGTCCGGACTTCGCACGAAAGGCGAAGGAGCGTTTACCTGGTGTCGCCGTACTTTTCACATCCGGCTATACTCAGAACGCGATCGTGCACGGCGGCCGGCTCGATCCTGGCGTGGAGCTCTTAGCCAAACCTTATACACGCGAGGCGCTCGCTCGGAAAGTCAGACACGTGTTGGCCAATGAATCTCAAAGGCGTGCCGCTCAGGGATCGCAACACCCGGTCGCCGGAAAAGTTTTGATGAACGCAATCGTCTTGCTCGTCGAAGACGACGACCTTATCCGCCTCACGACGACGGAGATGCTGAGCGATATCGGATGTAAGGTCAGAGAAGCCAACTCGGCTCAAGAGGCCCTGAAGATCCTGGATGAGCAACCTGTGGACATCTTACTTACGGATGTTGGACTGCCCGGCGTTTCCGGTCTGCAACTCGCAAGGGACGTCCGTGCGCGCCGGCCTAATCTATGCCTAGTTCTCGCGACAGGCGACAGCGGTGTGAAGTCTGAAGCCGCGCAATTGGGCGCGACGCTCATTGTGAAGCCTTATACTCCAACGTCTCTTCGCCAAGGTTTGGAACATGCGATGAACAATCATCACTGAAGACAGGGGGCCGATTGAATTACTGCCTGATTCCGATGCAGTGGCCCAATTTGAAAAAGGCATTTCCGTTTTCGGAATGGTGAAATTCGCCGCGGCGCGTTTGGCTTTGCGATCAACAAAAAATGCCAACAAAACGGACGGCTGGAGCGAGCTTTACTTATATTTCAATGCTTCGCGAAAGTTTTGTGGAGAAAACCGGAATCGAATCAATGATTAAGTTATTGTTATTTTTGACTTTTACCGTGGTTCCTTGGCCGGAATAGAACCGACGCCACTAACCGGTTGAATCTGAGCTTTCCACGAATCTTGGCTAAAAATGCCCAAGGGCCGGCTCCTCAAACATCCACTATCAGCGAATGTCGGTATCGGTGGTTGCGGGTCCCCGCAACCAA
>Ga0134126_10000768_pt1 | contig 40315 bp, 23 predicted proteins | sample KB31752_FD_96881 | JGI IMG/M metagenome (GOLD analysis project Ga0134126, IMG submission 96881) | Terrestrial soil microbial communities with excess Nitrogen fertilizer from Kellogg Biological Station, Michigan, USA - KB3-175-2 | ecosystem: Environmental > Terrestrial > Soil > Unclassified ...
CACCGCAGCCACCGAAGGATCGAGCGAAACCCCCAACGCAGAATCGATCCCGCCGCGATCCAGGATCGAAATAACCCGGTCTACGGACAACGAAAGCCGGGTCCCTGCATAATTCACCAGCTGCATATCCTTCCGCAAGTCTACCGAAGTAGCACTACGAGCCAGCACATCCCACGCCTCCGTATCGAAAGGTGCAGGCGTCTTCCAATTCGCAAATTCCATCTTCGCCCCCGGCGGAAAGAACAGCGAGAAAGTTCCTCCCTCGGGTCCAAGCCAGAACCTATTCTCACCACCATAAGCATTCATATGCGCATCCGGCGGCCCGTCGAATGCCTTGTAATGTACCCACCCAAAGCTCCGGCCAGTGTCGCCATCAGCCGTCGACGTCAGCACCTTCCCCTGGTACTTAGCCGAAACAACCACTTGTGACGCACCAGACCCCAGCACGATCATACCACTATCCCTGGAAGACAAAAAATGCAGATCATAACCAAAAGATCCCGGCGCATACGTGGGATCGTGATGAGAACAGGAAGAAACCATATTTACAATCAAAATTGCAACAAACAATCGTTTCATATGCCGGTTATTTACGGAAATATAGGTAATTTCCTTATTTTTCCGTCCTGCGCCCACTTATGGGCCTTAGAACCGTCACGACGACGTTATAGTTAAACCGCCGGCCCACGCCGGCCCATCCCGATTATGAAGGCTACCTTAACCCAACCCGATTGCCGAGAACTCATCGATAACCTCACCGGCGTCATCTATACCACCGATATCCGGGGGAAGATCGAATTCGCCAGTGCGGGCGTCAATGCCCTCACAGGGTATACCCCCGAGGAGCTGGTCGGCCAACATTTCTCCCTCCTCGTCGAACCGGAAGAGCTGCAAAAAGTCTACGATCATTACAACAGCCAAGTCCGCGAGGCCACACGCGAGACGCTCCTCGAATTCCGCTGCCGCACCCGCACCGGCGAAAAGAAATGGGTCGAACAAACCGCCCTCCTCCTCCACAGGAAGGATGGCTCCCAGGGATTCCAATGCTTCGTCCGCGACATCTCGGAGAAAAGAGACGTCCAACGTCAGCTTATATCCGCCAAAACCGAAGCCGAAGAGGCCCGAAAGATGCAGGAACGCTTCCTCGCCAACATGAGCCACGAGATCCGCACCCCCATGAACGGCATCGTAGGCATGACCAACCTCTTACTCGAGACCCCGCTCACCGCGCAACAGGAACAGTTCGCCGGCGTGATCCGGCGCAGCGCCGATAACCTGCTCGTCATCGTCAACGACATCCTCGATCTCTCCAAGATCAAAGCCGGAAAATTGGCCATCGAGAAGATCGCCTTCCGGCCGCAGGATGTCACAGCCAATATCTGGGCGCTATTCGAGCCGCGCATTTTTAAAAAAGGACTGACCTTCAGCATGGAGCTCGACCCTGCCATCCCCGCCTCACTGGTAGGCGATCCGCACCGGTTGAACCAGGTGCTCATCAACCTCGTAGGCAATGCCGTCAAGTTCACGGAGAAAGGATACATCAAGCTCACGGTAGCCGTCGAAAAACAAGACAACCGCTCGGTAAGCCTGCTTTTCACCGTAACAGACACCGGCATCGGCATCGCCGCCGAACAGCTCCCGCATATCTTCGACAGCTTCTCACAGGCCGCATCCGATATCACGCGGAAATATGGCGGTACCGGACTGGGTCTCGCCATCTGTCACCAGCTGCTGCTCATGCAAGGCGGCACCATTGAAGTGGAAAGCGAGCCCGGCAAGGGAACCGGCTTCTCGTTCCATCTCACCTATTGCCGCGATTCCATTACCATTGCGGCAACACCCAAGAACAAGACGGCACAGGACACCCGGGCGGCCTTCGAAGGCAAACATTTCCTGGTGGTGGAAGACAATCCGATCAACCAACAGCTCATCGAGCACGTAATAAAGAAGGCGGGCGCACAGGTGACCGTCGCCGACAATGGCCGCGAAGCCATCGCCGCGCTGGAAAAACAGCGGTTTGACTTCATCGTTATGGACCTGCAGATGCCCATCATGGATGGCTATGAAACCACCAAATATCTACGCGAGACCATGGGACTCCGCATCCCCGTCCTCGCCATGACCGCCAATGCCCTCAAAGGCGAACAGGTCCGCTGTCTCGAGGCAGGCATGAACGGCTATATGTCCAAACCGTTCGACTTCGGCGAATTCTACGAGAAAGTAACCGAACTGCTGGAATCATCCAACCAAACGCCGACGAAGCCAACCACCGATCCCCAGGACAGCAGCACCGGACTATTCAATCTGTCCCTCCTCGAAGAAATAGGCGACAAAGACTATGTGCGCGATACGGTGGCCACCTTGCTCGACGCCCTGCCCAAGCACCTGGAACAGATCCAACGTGCATTTACTGAAAAGAACTACAACCGCCTCGCCTTCCTCGCCCATAAGCTCAAGGGTACCCTGGGCGTCTTTCAGGCCCGCCTGCTCACAGAACAGCTCGACAAGATCGAAGAACTGGCCCGCGAACAACGCGACCCCGGCAGCCTCGTGCCCATCACGCTAAATCTGCTCCGCAAACTCGATCGCGATCTGCGGCGCCACGACTGCCAAACTTTTATTTCCGGCTCCCGTATGTAATCCGGAAATTTTCAGCATCCTCCATAGGCACAGAGAAACGATCGCTTATGGAAAAGATACTACTCCTCTTATTATGCCTGCCCCTGGCCCTCGCGACGGCGGCCCAACAGCCAGCCCGGCAGCCGGCCGATACGGTCTTAAAAAGCCCCTATTCCTTTGGCAAGCCGATCAAGGAAATCCGGATCAAAAACAACCGGCTGACCATAAAACCCATCCAACCCCGCCAGCTAACCATCGCCGGAACCTATACCGCGGCAGCAGCCTTAACGACCGCCAACGCCACCCCCGCCCTCCAATACAATAGGCCGGTTTACAACAATAACATCGTAAGAAAAGGCTACAAGCTCAGCCATTCCCTCTACGTAAAAGCAACTATCCAAAAGAGTTATTACAATCCCCTTTGGTCATTGACCCTCAACACCGGCCAAAGCACCGAAAACCTCATTCTGCGCGACAACACCAATACCGACAATCATCTCGGCATCACGGCCCAACGAACCCTGGGAAAGTATCTGACCCTCTCCGGCGGCTACAGTACCAGCACCGGCCGTTCTACAAACAGCAACCAATACGGCTACCTGAACCAGGTTTACGAAAATGCATTGCTCACGCCCATCAACGATCCCTACCAGCTTCCCAAAAGCCCCAATCACGGCGAGCAGATCAACCACCAATCGGGCTTCCTCGGTATCCAGGCACGCCCATCCTGGCTGAACTTCAACCTCACATCGTCTATAAATGCCGTTGACAACAAGATCAACCAGGAGATACAACGGAACCAGCACGAAACCCACTACAACACCGATGCCAACGCCACCCATACCATCAATTATGTCGCCTATCGCTGGACCTCCATCGCCAGGCTCCATTTCCTGCACAACACGGATGACGTACAGATGACTTACCCCATCGCCGGCCACCGCTATCATTATACCCGGACCTCGGATGACGCCAGTCTTTCCTTCACCACCACGTATAACTATAATTACACCACTGCCGGCCTCACCATTGCCGACAAGCTCTTTCATTCTAATACCAGCACAAAAAGCAGCTACGATCTCCCGGAGCTAAGCGCCTTCGTACTCCAATCCGATATCCCGCAGAATCCAATCTCTGCAAAGCTCGCCGCCACGTATAGTGCCTTCTATAGCGAACCGGCATTGAACCGCTCTTGGTCTCCCTTTCTGCTCACCCAACTGCTGCCGCAAGAGTCCGCCAGCTTTATGCCGGCCACGGAGGTTTCGAGGGTAAACGGTCTTTCACCCATTCGGCACCAGGAGTTTGTTACAAATTTCGAGCTTACCTTCTGGACCTGGCTCACCGCATCCGCCGACCTGAGCCTTCGAACCAGCAAGGGCAACCCCTACCCTCTTTATACCAACAACCAGCTCACGCTCCAAAATCTCGCCGACATCAAATACAAAGGCCTGGAGCTTACGCTGACCCAAACCATGTACCGGCGAGCGGACCATAAGTTTACCATCAACAATACCATTAGCTTCTGGCGCTACACCAATACCGTGACCAATATGGTGGGTGGTCTCGACAGCCTCCCGATCGCCGGATTTTCTAACGTTCACAACACGCTGATAAAGGGTCAGCCATTGGGCGTCATCACCGGCAACACCTACCTAACCAACAAGCCCACCGTGATCGGCAACCCTACCCCGGATTTTACGCTAAAGCTATCCCAACAGCTGGCCTGGCGACAACTCACCCTTTCTGTCGACTGGCGCTACGTTAAAGGTGGACAAGTATGGGACGGTACCCAGGCCGTGCTCGATTACTATGGCCGAAGCGCCCTCACGGGCGCATATGGCTATACCGGCGTCGCGTCCGCCTATATGCAAAAAGCGGACAATCTCCGGATCAACCTGCTTTCACTCGCCTATACCGTTCCCTTGAAACGCCAACGGCAACAAATAAAGTTACTGGCGTATGCGGAAAACCTCATGATATGGTCCGCTTACAAAGGCGGCGACCCGCAGCAACGGCTCTTCGACCAACCCGACGCCAGTGGTCTCGATTTCTTCAACCTCCCTTCCTCCAAAAGCTTTGGCCTCGATGCCTCGATACAATTTTAAGACTATGAGAAAGCTACTCTTCGCATTACCCCTACTCCTCCAGACAGCCGCACTGCTCGGCCAAACCGGCCAATCCGGCCAAACCAGCCAGTCCGCCCATTTCACCTACGACAAGGAGAAGATCTATATCCACGCCGATCATGTATTCTTTGCACCCGGCGAGACGCTATTCTTCAAGCTTTACCTCGTGAAAGGCTCGAACAATATGCCCTCGAGGATCAGCAAGGCGGTGTATATCGAGATCTACGGCCCCGCCGGCACCATCCTCGAAAAACAGACCTACCCCGTGACCGGCGGCTACTGCGAAGGTTCCTACACCCTGGCGGAAGAAGCCCCGGGCGGCCAATACAAGGTAAAGGCCTATACAAGCTGGATGCGCAATGAAAAGGATAGCACGTTTTTCACCAAACAATTCACCGTCCAAAAGGTCATCTCGCCCCGCATCCTCATGAAACTCGAATTTCCCCGAAAGGGCTATGGCCCCGGCGACAAGGTCACCGCCGAATTCTCCATGCGTACCCTCGATGACCTGCCGATCCGCAACCATCCCGCGACGTTCACGGTCTCATTAGGCGGCGAAACCCGACAGCTCGATTCATTCGAGACCAACAACGAAGGCAAGGCAACCGTCACTTTCTCCCTCCCAACTCAGTTAACGACCACCGATGCGCTCCTTAACATCACCGCAAACTACGATGCCTACACTGAGTCCATCAACAAAGCCATCCCGATCGTCCTCAACAAGATCGATCTCCAATTCCTGCCGGAAGGGGGCAGCTTCGTTGCCGGTCTGCCCACAAATGTAGCCTTCAAGGCGATCAATGAATTCGGTGACCCGGTAGATGTCACAGGCGTCATCAAAGACTATGACGGCCGCATCGTCGCGCAATTCGTTAGTTACAAATTCGGCATGGGGAAATTGCCCTTTACCCCCGAACCCGGGAAGACCTATACCGCCACGATCACCTCCCCCGCCACGACAAAAGAAACCTATCGGCTGCCAATAGCCGCACCCGGTGGCGTCGTGCTGAACATCAAGACGGACACGCTAATCATAAGCACCACATCAACTCATTCAGTCTATCTCATCGGCGCCTGTAAGGGCGTCACGTATTATTCGAAACCCCTATCCCTACAGCCGGGCACCACCAGGATCCCATTCGATACAACGGCCTTCCCACCGGGCATCGCCCGCTTCACAATTTACACGGAAGATAGACGGCCGCTGGCGGAACGCCTCGTGTACCTAAACCGGGAAAGGCGTCTATACATCACCATGAGTACGGACAAGACCAGCTATGCCCCCCGGGAAAAGGTGACGATGCGGGTCCGCACCACCGACGAGAAAGGCATGCCCATCCCGGCCAACCTCTCGCTCACCGTAGTGGACGACAAACTATGGACCCTCGCCGATGACAAGCAGGACAATGTCCTCTCATGGCTTTCCCTAAGCTCCGAACTAAAAGGCAAGGTCGAAGAGCCCCAATTCTATTTTAAAAACAACGAACCGCTCGCGGCCGGTGCACTCGATCTCGTGATGCTCACCAATGGCTATCGCTATTTCGATTTCACGGACGAGGTGATCCAAAATCGGGAGTTAGCATTCACCCCCGACCTGGACAATATGGCGGGTGGATTGATCACCGACACCAGCAAAAAGCCTGTTCCCGCCACTGTCTACCTGATCCAAAATATTCCCAACGGAAAGGTGCTGCGGGAGAAAAGCATCGACGGGCAATTTTACTTTTCCGATCTGCAGCCAGGGTCGCCCTATGTAGTGCTGGCGCAAGCGCAAAGGAAAAACCCGGCTCCCCGCATCCAGCTCCTCCAAAATGGACTTGGCTCGATTCGCTGGAATAGAACCTTCGACCGAAAGCTATCCATCAACGATCCGCTGGCCCCCTTGATCAAATCAACGGCCAACCAACCCGGATTCCCGCAGCGGCAAGCGAACCCCGAACCGCAGGAACCTCGACCCCAGAAATATAAAAAAGCTCTTCTCCCCGGTCTCGGCGAAAAACAGCAGGCCCTCGACGAAGTCGTGATCACGGACATCGGCGTAACCAGAAGGGGGGATATCAGCGGCGCCGTGACCATTATCCACCCCAACGCCCTGCCGGCCATACCCGCCAATGGCCTGCTCAACGCTCTCGAAGGAAAAGTAGCCGGTCTGGAAGTCACACCCGGCGCCAATCCTGTACTACCAGCCCGGATCGGCATCCGCGGGATGGGCGTCTTGAACAATGGCAACGGGCCGCTCTTCGTGATCAACGGCGTCCCGGTTGAGAAATACGATTTTTCCGGTATCGATGTCAATTCCATCGAATCCATCACGGTCTACAAGGATGCCGAGGCAGTAGCGATCTTCGGTGCGAGGGCCGCGAATGGCGTGATCGTCATCCGCACCAGGACATTCAATTATCCGGCTTATCATATCCATCTCAATAAAAACAGCCGGTTTAGTTCCTATCCCTTCGTGCTGCAAGGTCCGACCTACACCGTCGCCCGACGGTTCTATGCACCCAAATACAATCGCCCCACCACGAACGAACGCAACGATTACCGCCAGACGATCTATTGGAATCCCATGATCAGCACGGATTCCAGCGGTGAAGCCATGCTCACCTTCTACAACTCCGACGCCACCACGACCTTCCGCGCGATGGCCCAAGGAATCGGTTATAATTCCATCGGCCGCCCCGGCTTCGCCGACACCACCTACGCCGTCCAGGCGCCCCTAAGCATCGACGCCAAGATCCCACCCTATCTAACCACCGGCGACAAGGCCCTGATCCCCGTGGTCATAAAGAACAACACCAAAACCCGCCTCGCCGGCAGCCTCGAAGTCGTCACGCCACTCAACATCACCGCCGACACGACCAACAACGCCTTCACCCTCGAACCCAACACAGCGAAACAATTATTAGTCCCAATAACCGCTAAAGCCGCGACTACCGGCGACATCCGGTTCATCGTCAACAGCGATCTCGGCCTGGAGACGATCAAATTACCCATAGAAGCCGCCGAAAAAGGTTTCCCCGTCACCGAAACATTCTCCGGCAATACCTCGCAGGCCCACCGATTCAAGATCGAAAACAAAATACCCGGCTCCATCCATGCTAACCTCACCGTCTACAAAGATGTAGAGAGCCAGCTGCTCAATGGCATCGAGTCCATGTTACGCGAACCCTATGGCTGTTTCGAACAAACCTCGTCGACCACCTATCCCAATATTTTCATCCTGAAATACCTGCGTCGCACGGGCCGCTCCAATCCGGCCGTCGAGAAAAAGGCCCTGGAGTATATCGAAAAAGGTTACCAACGGCTCATCGGCTACGAGACGCCGGAGAAAGGTTTCGAGTGGTTCGGTCATGCTCCTGCGCATGAGGCGCTCACGGCGTATGGACTGCTGGAGTTCACGGACATGCAGGAATTCCTCGCCGTGGACGCGAAGATGCTCGAACGTACCAAACAATTCCTCTTGAGCCGGCGCGACGGCCAGGGCGGCTTCAAACTCGCAAGTGGCGGCTACGATCGCTTCGCAAGTGTCCCCGATAAGATCGCCAATATCTATATTGTATATGCGATGACCCAGGCCGGTTACGGCAAGGAAATAGAAAAAGAATACGAAACTGCAGTAAAGAAGGCAGAACAAAGCAAAGACGCCTACCAACTCGCGATGATGGCGCTGGCAGCCGACAATATGCAGCGAGCCGATGACTACAATCTACTCATGCAGGAACTAAAGGCCGACTTCCCGGACCAAAAACTCTATGCCGAGACCAGTGTCGTGAATTCCCGCGAGTCGTCGCTGCGCGTCGAGTCCGAGTCGCTGTATGCCCTCGCCCTCCTAAGAAGTAAGTCTCCCGACATAGGCGCCATCGCCAACCTCATCTCGAAGATCCTGGGAGAAAAATGCTATTATGGCTATGGGTCCACGCAGGCCACGGTGCTCGCGCTCGAGGCGGTCTCCGGGTACGCTGTGCTGGCAGGCAAACAAGTAAAAGACGAAGAGATGCGTTTCACCCTCAACAACCATCTCATCACCACCACCGATAGCCTCACCAGCTATCTAAAGGACGGCGACAACGAATTCACCGTGGAATACATGGGGAGCAACCAGCCGGGCATCCCCTACAACCTCGAAGTCGCCTACAACACGTTCACCCCGCCCAATAGCGAAAAGGCCGAACTGCATCTCTCCACCAGGATCAGCAACACCCACCCGGCGATAGGTGAAACCGTCCGGCTCACGGCCCAAATCGAAAACCTAAAAGGCACCCCGCAGCCCATGGCCATCGCCAAGATCGGCATCCCCGCCGGCCTCTCCCCCCAGCCCTGGCAGCTAAAGGATCTAATAAAACAAAACAAAGTCGCCTACTATGAGATCTTCGACAACTACCTCGTGCTCTATTGGCTCGGTTTCGCGGCAAACGAAACACGAACCATCAGCCTCGACCTCAAGGCCGATATTCCAGGCACCTATCGCGCCAAGGCCAGCACCGTCTACCTGTATTACACCCCCGAATTCAAACATTGGAACGAAGGGTTGCAGGTCGACATCGCGCCGGCGAAATAGGCCCTATCTCGGGCGTCTTTCAGGCCCGCGTTCTCACCGAACAGCTCGACAAGATCGAAGAACTGGCCCGCGAACAACGCGACCCAGGCAGCCTCGTGCCCATCATGCTAAATCTGCTCCGCAAGCTCGATCGCGATCTGCGGCGCCGCGACTGCCAAACTTTTATTTGATTTGAAAAAAGAAATCAGGGAATATTGATCACTTCACACTTTGGGTCGCAATCATCGCCATAGGTAATCCTAATATGTTTTTCACAACACACGGGATTCGTCGCCAAGCCCGGGCCGGAGGATAACCGTCTTCCCAGGCGGGGCCTCGCTAGCTGCAGCGCGGTCCTTGTAGCCTTTCCCTTTCCGCCTCCACCCTTCGGCCGTTTATAATAGTCCCTGAACCCACCGCCGAAATTGGTGGCATGAACCGCCTCATAATGCAACGCAAAATATTGTACCACCGGCACATCCGGAAGCCTGTTACCCGGGCCGTTTGAGATAAATACGGGAATCTTCTCCCTGTTCGGAACCGCGCTCCAGAAGTCCTCAACATGGTTATAAAAAGATCCATGATGAGGCACCTGCGCCGCCACCACCTGGTTCACCCGGATCCGGTCCATCTCCTCTGCTACGATCCGCTTTAACGTTGACTTTTCACAATCCGCATTCAACAATACCTGCCAATGACATCTTTCGCTGTAGATCTGGATAACCGAGGAAAGTAGGTTAGCCACCGGATCATTTATATTAAGCGGGCGATAAACTTCTTCGTCCATTTCATTATTATACAACCATTCCCATCGCTTGCTCAGGTATTGCTTGATCTCATCCCCATTGTATGGCGCCAGAAATTTCAAGACAAGATCCGGCCCAAGACCGTATTGATAATCATCCGAAATAGCGGATACCCGCTCCAGGATCGTCTTCTTCTGCACGTGCATCCTGTCCAGTTTTTCATATAAGGCCTGCAACTCGTCCTTGTATACCTTTTTTTGAACCCCGGAAGTTATCACCTCCTTTATGACCTCTTTTTTTGCCTTTCCCGTATGGCCACTGATCGTGGCAGCCATCCTGTTCGGATCGTAGGAAGAAGTATGAAAAAACCTATCGATCGTAATCTTCTCGCGCTCGCAGTAGTCCAGGAACTGATTGAACCCGGAAAAATGATCCCAATGCGGATGACTCATCAAAACAAAACGAAAATGACGGATGTTCTCACGTTCGATATGCCTGATCACCGGTTGAATATCCTGATCCACCAGGTTACAATCGATCAGCCCGAAATCCCGCTCCGCTCCAAACGCCGGGTTCCAGTCCAGCAGCAGGGTATCACCCTGCCCCACGTTCTTGAAATAGATATTAAGTTGCATAACATCGGTTTATGGATTCCAGATATCCGAGGATGAGAGGTCTGTATCCTTTCCCCCATTATCGAATTTTCTAAATTTCCGGAACCGCTCCGGAAGCACGTCGATTTCCTCGACGTACATGTGCAGCCCGGAAAGACTATAAACGCTCAGCTTCAAAATCGTATTTACCGACAAGTCGGGAATTCGATCGAAGAGGCCCAACCCGAGATCCGCCTCCTCGAGATTCCCTTCATCTCCATATCGAAGAATAGTGAAGGAGATCAGCCCGTTAGTGCCGCCCATAAAGATCAGCGAATCGTTGATTTCCGCAAACGCTCCTCCATTGAACTCAGGGATATCCGGGTCATCGTGCTGGTTTTCATACTTATTGAATCCTACGGAAGGAATATATTTGTATACCCCATGATTGGTAGAAAACCAAAGATCGTTTTGTCTGTCCGCCTCGATGGTGTAGATCACTTCCCGGATCCCACTCCGCTTATCGAAGCGTGTCACGCGTTGAAGCGTGTTCCCGATTTTGAAACAATATAATCCTTTTCTGTCCGTACCGACCCAAAGCGAATCACTGCCCGGACGTTGATAGGCACAAATGGAATGTGTTCTTTCCGAAAAATCTGAAATATCCTCCAGCTTCCAGGCCTTTTCATTCAGCCGGTATAGCGAACATGTGGTTCCAACCAGTGTAAACTGCTGTGAAGCTCCATGCACCGTCGTTATAAAACTAAGCGCCTCAGCAGCCTTGGGCAGAATGATCGTCTTCATTTTACCCATTTTTGAGTCAAGCACCTGGATATAATTCGCATTCTTATCTCCTGCCAGCAGATAATTTCCCGAAACATCGACATTCAAAATCGAGACGGAGCTGTCATACAATACCCATCCCCGGGCCCCGGGGACAGGAAGATAATTGTCTCCGCCATCGGATGCATTCCATCGGAATAAGCCTCCCTCTGTTCCGATCATGATGTCCCGGCCAAACCGGACAAGACATCTGACATTTCTGGTTGACCGGTGTTTGGCTCGGGGTAAAGCGTCGATCCACGCCACTACGGAGTCATTCTCAAAGTCATACACCGCAGCGCCGCCTCCATTTGTACCCAATAAGAGCCGGCTATTTCGCAGCGGCAGAATGCTCCAGACATTATTGTTGTAATGGACGTTGGCCATCCCAAGAGCCCGGGCATTCCCAATAGAGTATTCACCCCTGAACTGATGCCGGAAGAATTGATGCTCACGCTGGATCAGCGTAACACCGCCCAACGCCGTCCCGATCCAAACCACCGCATCCCTCGATCTATAGATACAATTGATATCTTCCTCAATGGATGGGAAAATGCGTCGCATGGTGCCATCTCCCAGATCACAGGAATACAGCCCGCTTCCGGCGGTGCCAACCCATACCGTACTGTCGTTTTCGAGAAAAAGCGAGGTACAGACCGCCGGATTACTACTCGCATCACCTGTCGGGAACCGCTTGTTTATCCGCACATGTCTGCCGGTCGATAACTGGAACTCATGAATGTCCCAGGAGTTGACCCCCAGCAATAGCCGGCTACTGTCCGCGTTAAAACACATGGCGTTTATATCCGCCATGGGCAAAAGCAAATGCAAATCATTATCCCGCAGGGTATACCTGAAAACGCCCTTTTCCGTCGCCAGATACCATGTCCGGTGCGAGGCCGGAAGCACGGACCTGATGACACCCGGAACACGCACCGCCCTCCCCACCGTTTTGTCCAGCTTCGACGAAGCAATCAGCACCATCGTATCGGTGAAGGCCAGAACGCTGTCCGGACCTAGCCGATCCAGGCACTGGATCCCGGATATAGTCGATGGGAGTACGGTGACGGCGCCCAGCCGCCATTTCTTGATGAGATAATTCTGCTTGTTCGTCGCGACCAGGATCTGCTCGTCATTCCAATCCTGCAACAACGTGACCCGCTCGATGAGGCTCTTATTCAATCCGGTCACGGGAAGGACCTGGCTTCCTATGTATTTGTCCACACCTACCTGGGTAGACACCCAGATCATCCCTTGCCGGTCCTGCAAAACATGCGAGACCGAATTCTGCGATAGCCCGTTGAGTGTATTCAGATTGAAATAATGCACAGGATCACCCTGTCCAAAAGCGGAGCAACAGGATAAGGTTAGGCAGAACGCCGCCAGAAAAGCATATATTTTCCAGGGCAACATGCCCGAATGTAATTTTATTCCCTGTTAAAAAAAAGGGTGTTTTTCACGTTTTTTTAGTCCCTCTCATGCCTATTAAAACCGGACCTTAATCTCCGTAATATGATTGGCGGCGATATGAGGTTGAGCGTCCTGATTGGCTGCCGCCGCGCTCCCCCGCCAAGGTCCGCACCAGGTTTTTTGCGTGTCGCACCATGCCCGCCAGGCGGTTGGTTGTTGGCCTTCCTCCCTTATCAGCCGATCAGTCTTCGGCATTGCTGCTTTCCTTTTCGGCGGAGATTTCTTTTTTGCCGGGGCGGCCTTTTTTGCCGGCTTTTTTGGCGCCGCCTTCTTGCTGGCGACCTTTTTTTTAGGAGCGGCCTTTTTCTTGGCCGTTTTCTTGGCCGTTTTCTTGGCCGTTTTCTTGGCCGTTTTTTTTGCGGGCGCCTTCTTTTTTGGGGGGACTGGTTTTTTCTTAGCCATGATATACCTTGTTTAGTTATTTCGTAGTGGGGAAATTAATCGGTATGCCAAATAGCAGGCCGATCGTATTGCGGCTATAAAAATGATCTTCCTGTTCTGGAAGTGCCTTAAAGAGATCCTGGAACTTGACGTACGCTTCTACATTGAGGACAGTACCGTCTTTGCTGTTTTTGAAGGAAAAAACGTAACCGAGCCCCAGGTTGACAGGATTCTCGCCGGTGGTCCTGAATTCCGCCTGGGCGTTAAGGTGTAGGCCCTGCTGCTGACCTTTTCCCAAAAACAAATAATAGTTCAGGTAGGGGTTCCAGGCTTCGTATTCTACAATCGGCGAAGTGTAGGCGTTGTAAGTAGTCGAAACCTTTTGTGTCGTATCCGCGGCCGAAGACTGCATCTTGACGGTAAGGGCGCTGGTGGACAGGTCGCTGATGTTGTTGGTGCGGATTCGCAGCATACCGAAATTGAAATAATGCATCGCCCCGGGGTTATAATGAATCAGATTGAATTCTAATCCGACATTGAAGACCGACAGCGTACCATTGGTAATCCGGCTTGAAAACGGCAGCGAGTCAAAATACGTATAGTAACTGTTGCGGTTGAAAGCACCGATAATCCCAAGCCATCGCAAGGTATACGGCGTGAAAGCGGCATTTATCTCAGCCGAATCCAGCATCCGGTCATAAAAGCTATCGATTTTCATATACTGCCGCTCCCCATAGTGTGCCCAATTGGCGTCTCGGTCGGCCGCATTCTGCTCATCACCTACAATGACGCCTTCGATAAAATGCAACGAATCCAATTTGAGTTTTAAGGCGAATCGGTCTCTCTCCAGTGAATCGGCCTGGGCGATCAAGCTTAGGAGACTGTCCGATAATTTGAGCCGGTAGGCTATGTATTTCGCCGAATCTTCCGACTTCTGGGTCGCAATCTTATCGAGCTCCCCTTGCACGGCCCGGGATTGCTTTCTTAAATCGGCTATCGTGAGTGTCTCCTGCTCTCTTTTAGTAGCCGTTTCATCAAGGTTAATGCGGGTGTAAGTAGAGTTCACCGCCCGCCAGATCTTTGTTTTATCGGACCATCGCTGGTATTCAATGGCCTGTTTTTTCTTCAGTACGCTGTCGACCCCCGGACCACCGATAATAAGGCTGTTGCCGAGTGGGATCAATAATTTTCCGGTAACACTGCTGCCGGCATTGAACTTGGAGTTGTTGAACAACACCCCGATGTTGTTGCTGATGATACTTCCGCCGGCGGTCAGCGCAAGAAACCAGGAATGGTTGGCCTGGGGCAGCAGGTCATTCGTGTTGGCGTTGCAATACATCGAGTCCGGCCATTTGCTGATATCGACCTTTTTAGGAATTTTGAGTTCCTGGGCATAGTTAAGGGCGAAACTTCCAGCTACCGGATCGAACGATCCCCCGCTCAGCAGGCCACCGGGCTGAACGCCAGCGATCGTGCTATACAGTTGAGAAATGATGTACCGATAAGCGTGACTGCTGACCTGGCCAGTGTCTACCTGCCGGTAAGTAGGCTCCACAAAGCAATTGGGTATTTTTTTAAGTGCTCCCACATTGCGCCGGACCGAATCGGACTGGGCGTTGGAATGTAGCATGAAGAGTAGGACGACGAGCAAACAAAGGCCATAAGATTTTTTCCGGTGTTTTTCCATATTGATAGATTCGGTTGCCTGAAATTAGTTGATTTTCCAGGGTTTGGGGACCCGTGAAAACACCCCTTTTTTATGGAAAATATTGGTCTACATTCGGTCAACCGCCCCAACTTCTTCATCCCTAAATGCTAATATGATTATGCGCCACGCTTTCAGCCCCCAACAATGTCGTCTGTTCCTATTGAGCATCTGCCTGTTGGCCCTCTTCGGTCTTCCAACCTTTGGTCAGAGTCGAGACTCGATCAAGGCGCTTTTGGACACGCTCGTTTTGGCCCGAACCAACTTGAACGCCATACCTAATTTGGACGATACGCTTACGGTCGGCACCATTACAGTCCATGACGCCGAAGCCAATCTGCTAGGAAATTGTTTTCAATTCGCGATCTCGAAGTACTCGGATGGAAAGATTGTGTCGTATTCGAACCCGGACCGGGCTTCCGACATCTATTTGTTCTATGCCCACACCCAGGGTGGCGTTATCGTTTATCCCAACAAACTGCATCTTAATCTTCGCTTCGCTGTCGTTCCTTCCACCCGGTCGCCGGACGCCGTGGTCTCTGTCAAACTCGGGAGCAGGACTGCCACGAATAGCCCGAACAGAACGGAAGTCGTATTTAGAGATGTCACGGAACTCAATCCCGACCTAACGATCGGTCTTTCCGGCATAATCATGTACAGCGGTGCGGCCGGTCGACCTGTTCGGATCGGCTATGAAAGCATCCCTGCCTTACTTCCCTTCCAGATCGACACCAGACAAATCGATCTGGGCGCCTTCCTGATCCCCTTCGTCCCGATCTCAATCGTCTATTGTCTACCCGTCGATCAACAACGTCTCAACGTTTCCAGCTCCTCCAATACGACCAACGAGGGAATCACCTCTTCGATCTCCTTTACTACGGAGACGAGCAGTACTGATACGATCCCTTCTAGCTACATCCAAACCCAGGAGACGCAGCAGAAACTAAATCAGATGGCCGACTACATATCCTATATACCCAACGCCTATACAGCAGCTGCAGCGGCAGCTATCAAGAAATTTACGGCAGCGCTTGGCTCCTCAACCGCCGACCAGATTCAAACCAACAGCTCAACTAACGAGCACACCTTCAACATCCTGCTATCGCACACCGTGAATCTCTCGGCCAGCGTCAAATTCGGCGGGGCTGGCGTAGGTGATCAGTTCTACTACCTCTTGCGTCCGCTCTTCTTATGGAAGAAGCAGGACGGCCAGCTAGTGCTTTCGCTTATCACTAGCGCAGGATCGACGTCCGCTTCGGCCCAACAATTAAAGCGCGGCCTGATGCGCATGGAAGGACAGCCTGCCGGAACCCTCGATGATACGCTAGCCCTGGATTTGGAGTCGATTAAAAAATTGCTTGCACTCGACCCCTTTGTTGCCGGCGGGCCAGGTGCCGAACCGCCGGCCGATCGCTTCTACTGGGTAAATGGACAAAACTACAACATGGGCGGCCAAACCATTAGCATAACTTATTCTGTGACCAAAGAGGAAATCCAACGGTATACAACGGCACACTCTGTAACCACACTCGAGCAGGATAAGCAGGGGGCCCTGTCGGCCATCGGCCTTGGGATAGACGCCAATAAACAATTCCAATCCCTTATCACCCAGAGCCGATACCAGCAGAGCACTAATGATGAAATTGCCTCCAACAATTTTACGTTCAACGGCAATACGAGCGAGTATTATTCTTTTAGAGTATTCTACGATGTCGTGTTTGGCACATTTGCCTTTCAGAGCGTGCCGCCGAACAACATGCCGATACCCATAGCCGGCAAAGTGACTACTACGAGTGCCGGGTCTGTCGCCGGGCAGAAGGTCACGCTGACCATTGGCCAGAACACATTCCTCACTACTACGGACGATAAGGGACATTTCGAATTCAAGGTTCCGGAAACGATTGACGCCAATATGCTCTTTTCCTGGGGGGCGCACAATCAAACAGTCGCTTTCCCCAAAGGAGGAACAAAAAAAATTGTATTAAAAGGAGAGACGAATTAACCGGCTATAATCGCCGCCTTACCCCGCCGCCTCCGCCAAAAACCCTCCCTTACGCCCACGCTTCTTGATCAACCCAATAAGCTTATTAAGCTGCACAGGCTTGCTGAGATAATCATCCATCCCCGCAGCAAGACATTCCTGCCGGTCCGACTCCTGCGCCTCCGCCGTCATCGCGACGATCACGGGCTGTTTTATGTTCATCTGCCGGATGGCACGGGAAGCTGAAAGCCCATCCAACACCGGCATCTGCACATCCATAAATACCAGGTCGAACTCCTGCCCGGCGATCCTGTCGACCGCCTCCTGCCCATTCTCCACGAGCACCGGCGAGAAACCTAATTTGTTCAGCACATTTTCGATCACCATCCGGTTGAAGATCACATCCTCGGCCACGAGAATGCTGAGATCGTATTGAGCACCCAGATCCGGGATCTTGCCGGTGACCGTATAATCCGATCCGTCATCGTTGAGCCCCGGGTCGCCCAGCGCCTCCAGGATACTTCTTTTCAAAAGCAGATGATGTACGGGTTTCAGCAGGATCGAAGCGAACAATCCGGGATGTTCACCACCCGCATACGAGCCCGAAGAGCTCAGTAACAACATAGGGAGTTGCGCGTAGATATCCCGCGCTTTCAAGGCAAGCTCGACACCCGATAGTCCCGCCATGCGATGATCGGTGATCAGCAGATCGACCCGCGCACCCCCACGGACGATTTCCAAAGCGTCCTCGCCGTTGGAGGCGGTAACGACCTTGAAGTTCCAGTCAAGCAGTAATTTTTCCAGGATGGCGAGATTCGTCCGGTTGTCGTCGACGATCAGCGCGGTAGTCCCTAAAGGAATATCCACGGCGCTCCGGACCTCGCCGGTCTCTATGCCAATCCCCGCCGAAATATTGAATTTAAAGGTCGTTCCTTCACCGAGCACGCTTCCAACCTCGATGGTGCCTTGCATCATCCGGATCAACTTCTCGCTGATCACCAGGCCCAACCCAGTCCCGCCATATTGCCGCGTCACCGAGGAGTCCGCCTGCGAAAAGGCCTTGAAGAGCCTGTCGATCCTATCCGCCGGTATACCCACCCCCGTGTCGCGAACGGCAAATTCAAGCCGAACCCGTCCATCCGCAGCGGGCCCCACCGCGAGCCCCGAACCAGAAGCCGCCCCCGAATCAGCGACGCAAACCGCAACATATACTTCCCCCTTCTTAGTAAATTTCACGGCATTCCCCACGAGATTCATCAGTACCTGCTTAAGCCGCACCTCATCCCCCGTGATCCGCAGCGGCGTCCCCGGCTCGATCTCATACAAGAGGTCGACATTGTTATCGGCCACGCGCAGCGAAAACACATCGAGTACGTCCTCGATGCATCGGTGCAGATCGAACTCCTGGATATCCAGCTCCATGCTGCCCGCCTCGATCTTTGAAAAATCGAGGATATCATTGATCACCGACATCAGGCTTTCGCCGCAGGACATGATCGTATTTGCATAACCGCTTTGTTCGGTCGTGAGGGTGGTGTTGGCGAGTAGTGTCGACATCCCGATGACCCCATTGAGCGGCGTCCTGATCTCGTGGCTCATCGTCGCCAGGAAGGCACTTTTCGCCCGGTTAGCCAATTCGGCTTCTTGCGTCCGTTCCTGCACCAGCCGCTCGAGCATCGCGTGCCTTTTCTTCAACCGGCGATCGCGCGACCTGAAGATGCCAAAAAGCAGCGCAGCCAAAGCAAGGAAACAAAGACACCGGAACCACCACGTCTGCCAAAAGGGGGGCAGGATCACCAGCTGGATCGTCAATTCATGCGTGGAGATCGAACCCGTGTTATCGGTCCCCCGGACGGCGAAGGTATAGGTTCCCGCATCCAGGTGGGTATAGGTCGCCGTATGTCTGGTAGAAGTTTCGCTCCATTGGTTGTCGAAACCTATGAGCCGGTAGCTGTACAGCTTCTTTCGGGCCAGGGTATAGTTGAGGGTGGCGAATTCGAAGGTGATGGTGGAGCTGTCGAAGGGCAGCACCAGCGTCTTGAGACTATTGATGTCTTCCTTGAGCGGCGACCGGTCGTCATCGGTATGGGCTACCCGCAGATCGTGCGAGGAAAGCTGGATCTTCGTCATCACCAGCGGCGGGTCGAATACCGCCTCGCGCATGGCCCGCGGGTCCCATTTGTTAAACCCGTTGGCGCCGCCGAGATAGAGGTTGCCGAGATCATCTCTGAACTGGGCGCCCGGTTTGAACTCATCGCCTTGCAGACCATCGGCAATGGAATAGTTCCGGAATATGCGCGTCCTCGGGCTGTAATGCGAGACCCCCTTGAGGGTGCTGATCCAAAAATCGCCAGCGCCATCCTGAACGATCCCCATCACCGAATTATCCGGCAGACCGTCGCGAACATAAAAGGCCCTAAACCTGCCGGTAGCTGGGTCGTACCGGTCCAGACCCATATTCGTCCCCACCCAAATGGCGCCGGACGCATCCTCCATAAAACAATTGATATTGTTATCGCTCAGGCCGCCCGCGGAGTCGGTACGTGCAAAATGCCGGAAGGTGCCGCTTAAAGCCTCATACAAATCGATGCCCTTATCGAAATTGCCGATCCACATGTTCCCGTGCGAATCGCCATAGAGGGTCCGGAAATGATTGCTGCTCACACTACCCTGCCGGTGTGTAAAATGCCGAAAGCCGCCGCCACCGACGTCACCCCCACCGCCGCCGCCCTTGGAATATACATCGAGCCCACGCCCATAGGCCGCTATCCAGATCCTTCCCGATGTATCCCGCGCGAGGGCGGAGATATCATCGCCGCTCAGCGAGGTCGTGTCGCCCGGTTTATTGCGGAAAGCCCGGGTAAGCCGGCCTTTCTTGTCCAGCACCCGGATGCCCGCGCCCACGGTGCCGGTCCACAGATCTCCACTCGCGTCCTTACAAAGACTCGTGATATAGTTGCCGTTGATCGTGGTCTGGTCGCCGCTGCCCCGGTCGCCATGGCTAAAGATCCCCCGCACGGGGTCAAAGAGGTTGAGACCGCCGCCATCCGTAGCGATCCAGATCTTCCCGTCGCTCGCCGGCGCAAAGGCCAGGATGGCGTTGCTCGAAAGCGACCCGCTGTCGAGATTCCGCTTGTAGTGCGTGAAAAGCGCCATATCCTTGTTGTAGAGATTGACGCCAGCACTATAGGTCCCCACCCACATATTACCCTGGTGATCCTTGTAAAGCGCATAGATCGAATTGCTACCCAGCGAGGAATTGTCCATGTCGTCATGCATGATGGTCCGCCCCAGCCCGCCGCCCGAGCCAACCCCACCCAAGGCCGCGCCCTGGCTGCCAGCCACGATCATCTCTATCCCCTGATTTTCCGTCCCCGCCCAAATCCGCCCATCCTGATCCTGAGCCAGCGAAAACACGATGCCGTGCGAGAATGCCGGATTGCGGCCGCGAATGTGCTTGAAGGTTCCTGACGCCTGGTCCCCTTCATAACAATCCAGCCCCGCACCATTGCTCCCGAGCCAAACCTGGTGTTTGTCGTCTTCCAGCAAACACAAAATATCGTCGGAGGAAACCGACGCAAAATCCCGAGAATCGTTGCGGTAAGTCCTGAAGACCGATGCGTCGGGGTTGAAGACCACCAAACCCGAACCTTCGGTCGCTACCCATATTCGTCCATGGTGATCCGTTAGCAGCGAGTTGATCAGCGGCTGGTCCTCACGCGAACCCGGTTTTTGTCCCGGCATTACCGCCTTGTGAAAAGCTCCGGTAGCCAGATCCAAGATGTCGACCCCACCCTTTTCGGTTCCGATCCAGAGGCGGCCGTTGTGGTCGAGTTGCAGGCAGCTTACATAGTCGTCGCTGAGACCACAAGCATGGCCATATCGTTTGAATTTATCGAGCTTCCGGTTATAGCGCACGAGACCGCCGCCCCAGGTCCCGATCCAAAGGGTTCCGGAGCTATCCTCGACCATCGCTTTGATGTGGTTGTTGGGAAGGCTGTTGGAATCGGCGGGATTGTACCTGCAGATGGTAAAGGCATACCCATCGTATTTATTGAGCCCGTTCTGGGTGCCGATCCACATAAAGCCCAGATGATCCTGCAGGATGCAAGTCACGTTGCTTTGGGACAGACCATTTGTAGGGGTGAAACGCGAAAATTTAAACACAGACTGGGCCCAGGCCGGACACCGGACAGCCACCAGAAGTAAAAGGAATACGAGATACTTACCCGCGAGGGTAGCATTAGTTGCGCGCATATTAGGATATAGACCTACCGCTAACGCAAAATGGACGTATATAGTGTGAAAATGACCGCGTTAACAAATGCCTCTTAATCCTTGTAATTCAAACACTACAGCACCGTAAGCCCCGAAACTACAGCCGCAAGAGCCGGCCGCAAGAGTCACCGCCGCCCACCCCGCGCATTCTGCGCCTCCACGATCGCCGAGATAATCGCGGTTGAAGCTATAGCCCCCGGCGCCCACGTAGCCAAAATGGTCCGCCCATTAAAGTAGACGAGCCGCAGCCCATGCCGATAGTCCTGCGCAACCACCGACTCGCGAAAACCAGGGCCAGGAGCCGCCGCCACCCCGCTATGCGTACCGGCCCCCCGCGCCTCATTGGGATTCGCCCGGGTACCATGCCCGATGACCACGGCCAGCTGCTTCCCGGACATATACAAGGCCCGCGACATCCGCTTGCAAATATTCGCCGGCAGTGAGTCGATACCGGCGCCGGCATGACAGCCATGGATCTCGATCACCGCATCGTAGGAAAAATGCGAAAAGTTGATATCCTCGATGGACGCCATCCGCGGGCTGTTGTGCAGATCCCCGCCGGAAGCATCCTCCAGCACCCGCGCCTCCTCCTCCCGCTCGCGGCTCCCGAACAAGCTGGTCCGGTACTGAACCGCGCCACGGGTCATCTCGGCCCCGATCCGGTCATCCCGCGAATGCGAAAGAAAATCCACCGATTTGATCACCAGCCGCTGGCGGTTGATGCTGTCCACGATCTGTCGGGCATTGTCGAAATAAATGCGTTTAACGACCACCCGCCCGCGAGCAAAAGAATCTCGCTCATAGTCAGCCACCAGGTTGGCCGCCGCAAAGCGGAAAGCCGAATTCTCAGCCGAAGTAAAACATTTAGCGATAAAGATCAGCCTGACATAGGCTGTAGTGTCCGCCGCAGAAAAACGCGGATCGACGCGCTGTGCGACACCAGGCCTGGCCGCTACCCCGCCAGCCCGCGGCCTGGCGCCAAAAGAGAAAAAAGCAAAAGCGATCATCGGGAACAATAGACTCCGGCACATAAAAGGTCGATATTCGATGCCGCGAATTTAGGGAATTCCGGTGGTGAAAAAGTCTTACCTTATCACCTTAAACCTAAACACAGTGTCCTTTTGGTGGGTCAATCATAAACAAACCTTCAAAGTCGAATTCGAAGAAGGCTATATCTGGTCGCCGCAAGAAAACAAAAACGGCTCTCGCAATGAGAGTTACATCAATCTGACAAAAACCGCGGTCGGCGATACCGTCCAAGGGTTGGATCTCTTTCTTGGAAAGGGGTGCTCTTCTGGTCAGCTCTAAAGACATCTGGTCTATCTTGGAAATGTGGCATATCAATCCGCATCAGCAAGTAGGCGCTTTCACGGCCTCGAAACTCCTTGATGGCCAGCACTACTATCGGGCAGATGGTCCATCTTTGCGGCCGGCCCCGTCGCAGGATGCACGTTTGGCCGGTGCAGGATCAGCCTGGTCCCCCAAAGCCCCAAAAGAAAAAGAACCACAACCACGATCTTCTGCAACGAACCAAGCGAATCCGCCAAAGCCTTCAAAAATCCAACGAGCTTATTGGCTTTTTTCTTCAAACCCACACTCCGAACATTATTTGCTCCCGGGCTGTTCAATATCACTTGCGCATTATCGCCAAGCACAATCCTGGGAGCGCTTCGCAAAACCGTGCCGGCGAGATAGTCAAAACCCTCCTTAGTGATCTTTGCCTTCACCTCATGGTTCTCGAGGTCACAATAAACATTATTCAAATCGCCAAAAGCCGACTCGAACAGCGCCTTATTGGGAATTTCAAGCCTAATGAGTTGCTCCCTCTCGACTTCCAAAAGAAACGACTTGATTCGGGCGGCGTACTCGGCGTATTTAAACCTAAAAGGCGGTGGAAATATCTTCGCCAGCTCTCCCGTGATGACCACGTACTGGCCGGGACCCGATTCATCCAGAAATTGCAGCAGCTCTTGTACTGGATTCAATTGGTTGGAGTTTTAGATGGTGGTTGAATGGATATTATCGATCTGTTCGTTTCGAACGGCCCAAAGGACAAGTCCCACCCTCGAAGAGACACTAAACCGGGCGAATAAGCTTTCGCGATAGCCATCGATGGTGCGTACGCTTAAACCCATTTTACCGGCGATCTGGGAGTAGGTGAGCTCACTGCAGACCAGACCGAGAAATTCTTTCTCCCGTTCCGTGAGGATAGGGTGCGCCGCGAGTTCTTCCGCCGGCGAACGAAAGGGTTCAATCAGTTGGCGGATCAGGCGCTTGGAGACCATGCCCGGCAGATAGAACCCCCTGGCAAGACAAAGATCGATGGCTTCTTTGAGTTCAGCAGGTTCGGCGTCTTTGCCGATATAGCCGGAGGCGCCCAACTTTATACTGCGGATAATAGAATAGTCATCGCAACGCACGGTCAGGACGAGGATCTTGATGTCCGGGAATTGTGACCGTAGCGCGCGAATCGACTCGAAGCCGTCTTTTTCAGGCATCGAAAGATCCAAAAGGACAATATCCAGGATATCCTGCATGGGCATCTCATTCAAACCAGCCAATAGTTCCTGTCCGTTACCAGCCTCCAACACCCGTTCGTACTGACATTCGTCGTCGCTGAATCTTTCGATGAGCCCGGTAAAGGCGCTCCGGATGAGCGTGTGGTCATCGGCAATGGCTAACCTGACCTTTTTCATATTTATGTCTTTTCGGTTAAAGCAGGATAAGGTATCTGGATATTGATCGTCGTTCCTGCGTTGGGAATGCTTTCGATGCTGAAACTGGCGTTGATAAGCGAGCTTCTTTCTTTAATATTCTTCAAACCCAAGCCATTTGAATGGGATGCGGCTGCCGTGGAGAATCCTACGCCATTGTCCCGGATAAGAAGATGAAGACAGCTTATGCCGTACTCGAGCAACACCCCACACACAGTTGCCTTCGCGTGGGTTACCACGTTTTTCAAGCTCTCCTGGACTATGCGGTAAACAAACAAATTGGTTTTGGTGTCCAGTTCTCTTGGAACACCTATCAAGTTGAGGTCAGTGTAAAATATACCCGTACGCTTGATGCGTTCGAGCTCCTCCTGGATGACTTCGGGAAGATGAAGCTCCTTGGCAGAATTGATCTGAAGATACCTGGTGAGATTACGCATGTCCTCGATCATCACGGCGGCAATCCGTTTCGAGTCCAGCAAAAGAGAATGATTACTCCCCTGCAGGTCGGGCAATACAGTACTAATTGTCAGCTTGATGATAGAGAGACGTTGGGCAAAATCGTCGTGAAGCTCACGCGATATTTCTTCGATAGCCTGCCGGAAAATCTCTTTCTGGACGGCTTCGATCTCTCGCGAGTGCCGCGCCTCGAGTTCCAGTAGCCGCCCCTTGAGCCCATTAGCCCGCACAAAAAAGAGCAGCATGCTACTCACTAGAACCATGCAAAACAGCATAGCTAGTAAATCGCCTAGTGTAAAAGCGTCGTTTGCAATGATTAGGTCCTTCATACCCGCTTTTGTTACGGCTTCTCCCGAGCTTTAACTATTTCGCGGGGGTATTTTTCGGTATCGTCACCGGGTATTTTACCCGGGTAGTATTCTTCACTGCACCCGAATATGCGGTCTAATAAGACCGCACATCTATTTGATACCTAGACTGTTAAAAGCTAACAGATGATAGTTTTTGATTTGTTAGATTGTGAAACCTTCTTATTTTTGCAACGCAGTCCTGGCTTCCTTGGTGTCCTTCCTTATTAGAGATTTATCGTCTTTGATTCCTATTTCCTCAGGATTGTATCCGCAGTACTCGTGCATCGATAGTACATCGGATGAATTGATTGCTGGCTATTGCTTTTGGGGTAAGTCCAAACTGAAGTAAATCTTAACGGCGCGTCTCCACCGGCGCGAATTGGTGTTATAGCTATTTCACCCGTAGCGATGCCACACCTATAAGACACTCACAACACATTAATTTATAGATCATTATATAAAACAATCAAGATTTAAAAGGGGTTACCGAAGTGGGAATTACGTGGAGTTGAGTATGAGATCAAATAGAAAAAGGGCCGCCAATATAGTGACGGCCCTAAAAATCCAGGCTGTCGTGCCTGAGGATTTTTATTGTGCAAATCTTCAGTTAGTTTTCTATCAAAGGCTTCAACTCGAAAGTGATTCGTACCATGTTCTAAAATGGGCAGTGTTGCTTATCGAAGTAGGTTTAGTCTTAAAAGAGCTTATGCAGGCAATGCATATTATCTAGATTTGAAACCTAATTGGGAAATCCCTGCTATAAACGCGGGGATTTTTTATCGCTATCACGATCCAGTATACGAATAAGCTTTTTCAAGAAGATAGGTAAACTATGCTGTTGACGCCCAGGTTGGATTTTGAACACAAAACGGCAGGCAGCATCCGCCTTTAGAAAGACGTGTCGAAAAGCATATTAACCATCTTTTTTCGAATTAATTCGATCGGGAATTCAAAGGCGAATAGTTATAACTATAAACCTCCTCTATCATTTGCGGCAACCACACAAACACTCATAAGCAAAGATCATTATCAAAAAGCCACCCGAACCCCCGTTTCTATCGTTCTCATAGTCGGCATCGCGTCCAGGCTCTGGATCTCCGCATCCGCCTTATAGGGCGACAGCACAAGCAGGTTTTGACCATCGACGTAAAATACGAGGGATCTTACATGCATCGCCCGCGCCATGGACGGTGGCATGCTATAGCCTAGCGATAGTTTTCTCAGCCGCAGAAAAGACGTATTAGCGAGTAAAGCGCTTGAATTCAGGTACCGCTGTAGGGCAAAGTCTACAGCGGCATCCGGAGCAGCAGTCACTTTCAGATAGGTCGCCACATCACCGGGATGACGCCAGTGATCCAGGAATGCCTTGGGGACATTCGAGTTTAACCCTGCAGCGAGCGAACCGGGCGAGTTGCCATTAAAAATGTCCGCCATATAGTTTACACCTGTCGCGATTCGGCCGTCTATGAGTACCTGGAATTGGAACTGTTTCCACCGGATCGTATTCATGAATCCGCCAAACCCAGTAACATCGAAATGACCCACGACTTTTTGATCTGCCTCGGTGATCTTCCCGTCGTGGTTGAGATCGGCAAAACTATAGAGCCCTGATTGCCTGTCGACACCTGTGTAGACATATCCTTTAAGGACATTGATGGATTGGCCGACGATCAGTTGATCCGCATATATGGAGGTGTTGAGCGTGGTGAAAGAGACTAGCTTGTTCCGTGGGATAGACCAGTTGACGGCGATATCCCAGCCAAAGGAGGGTTTATCCGCTAACGACGCGGAAAGCGACAGCTCATAGCCGGTATTTTCCAGGACCGCGGGAGCGACCCAGGCCCCCAGCCGAAGAAGGTTGTCGCTACGATGCCGATAAAAGGACGCACTGAAAAGTATACGGTCCCTCAGGAAACCCAGAACCAGCGAAAGCTCGGTCTTGTAAGTCTTTTCCCAACCTGTTCCCGGGAGATTAGCGGTGTAGGGACCTGGGATGGGCTGGAACCGTGGAAAAGAGGACGCGGGAAGATTATTTTGCAAGGCTCTGTCGCCTGGCTCATTGTTGCCTGTGACGCCTTCACTCAGCTTTATCTTTCCATAGCTAAAGAAGGGGAATAGCTTTCGAAGGACATCTCCGCTGGAAAAGATCCAGGCTGCGGCAATAGACCCAAAATTGCGAAATCGATGGCCGGAAGGAAATTGGTTGGACCCCTCTCTGCGGGTGCTCACATCGAGGATATAGGTATCGTTCCAATTGCTGCTAAAATTGCAGAAAAAAGCCGTGTAGGCATCACTCATGGACTGAGGAGGAAAGATATACATTGGTGTAGCGTGCGCGTGATGGAGCAAGGCAATATCGCTGGTATAACCGGTATCGGCTCTGGCGGTGGCTTTTCCGGTCCAATCCTGTAATGATGCGCCGCCGACCCATTGCATCCGTAGTTTTTCTATCTTGCGGGTATATACGAATTCAGGTTCGACCAGGCGGCTGTCGAAATGAGTAGAAGAAAAAAAACCTATGGCCTGTGGGCTAGACGCGGGGTCTTGCGAAGCTAGAGGAATGGCGCCGAATTCATTGGTCTGTATGTGGTTGAGGCCAGCCGTCGTTTTAAAAGAAAGATCCGGGGCGATCGCATGGCTGCCGGTCATATTCAAAAGGAAGTTGGCAGAGGTCGCTTCATAGGGCTGGCGGATCGTGCTAAGTGGATTAAGATAGAGAACTTCGGGGACGAAGTTTAGTTGACCGGTTGGTTTTAGCAGCGGTGGCGCATCAGGAGCCAGGGACTGAAATATCGTAGGGTCCAGGTTCATGAACTGGTGGTTGGCGTCCCGTCCCGATAGCCCACCTATTTGCCACTGCCAGCGCCGGTCGGCAGCTAGATGTTTATAGTTAAAGTTAAGTGTTATGCGGTCGTGATTGGGTTGTGTCGGAAAGGGCATAGATTCGGTCAGGTAGTTCATACCCATAGTATAGTTGTTCTTATCGTCTCCAGCCGAAAAGGCCAGCGCCGCGTCGGCCAATGGCGCCCTGCGACCAAGCAACCATTTTCCCCAGTCGACATTGCGGGATGTATCGACGAGAGTGAGATCAGGGGCGGTCGAAGTGTTCACTGTAAGACCGCTATTAGCTAACGCTTCCCTGCGTAGGGTGAGGTATTCACTGGTATTCAGAAAAGCTGGTCGTCGGGTGACATCGCTGACACCCGTCGAGAGGGTGACATCCAGCCTCGGCGCTCCTGCTTTCCAATGTTTGGTAGTGATCAGGATGACGCCGTTGGCGCCCCGTGAACCATAGCGGGCCGTGGCGCCCGCATCCCGGAGTACCTCGATGCGATCGATATCCGAAGGGGCGATGAACGACCAGGGGCTCAACGAGCCGGCGGCGCTGCCATACTGAATATAGCTCGCGCTCAGGTCTCCGGCGGCGGCAGGGATGCCGTCGATAACGTATAGTGGGTCCGTGCCGTTGACGATGGATGCCTGGTTGCTTATCGTCAAATAGTTCGAGCTGCCGGTTATGCCACTGGTCGCCGTTACGAGCAATCCGGGTACCTGGCCTTCGAGCATCGTCTGTACAGTCGCGGTAGATAAAGCAGGTACCTGGCAGGCAGGGCAATCGTAAGAACCATTTACATGCACATCGCTCAAAAAGCATCGATCATTGGTAGTGGACGCTCTTTTTGATGATCCATACGAAATCGTGGCCATATCCAGCAATTGCGCATCTATCGCCAATGCGATCACCGAATTATCTCTCAGGATGATCCCGGAATGCGATCTCATAGACACATGCGTCAGGAAAACTTTTACCGGGAATGTCGTATACTCGATTTCGACCCTGCCGATGCTGTCGGCTATCGCTGTTTGACCCGTATTGAGGTCTTGAACCATTGCTCCGGGCAACGGTTCTCCGGTTTCATCCTTGACCCACAAAACGAATGTTTTGGGTTTCAAGGGTGTGGGTAGCTCAGCCCATGATCTTTTGATCACAAGCATAGTAATTCGCACCCCAGGATCGGGGACGAACTCGAAGACAAGTCCCCGCGCTTTCAGCGGCTCAAATAATTTTTCGAAGGTCATTCGTCCATGAGCAGGACAAACTTCGGACAGTTCGGGGGTCTTTGGACCATGACCCACCTCAACTTTCAGCTCTGTTGCGATGATTTCCAGCGCCTGCCAGTAGGTCAGTGGACCTTTGGGCAGAACGACAATGGATGAAGCATCCTGGGCCTGGCATTTTATGCAGCAGAGGAGTAAGAGCAATAAAACGTTCAGCTTCCTCATGGCCGAAAATTTATTTTTCCGAGACCACGATCGTTCGGCCCTGGATCGAAAAATGCAGATCGCTACGTTCTAATATGGAAAGCAGTCGGCTCAGTGTCAGATACCGGCTTAATTTTCCGGTGTATACCATTCCCGGTATAGTTGTTTTCATCCCCTGTTGAAACGCGACTTGATTAAATCCATACCAGCGAGCGATCTCGATCATGGCGCTGTCGAGATCGAGATTTGTGAAGTCAAAAAAAAGTTCCGGTGATGACCATTGGACCTGTGGAAAATCGCCTTCCGATATCTTGATCCCATGTCCCGCCTGGGTAGTTGACCGTTGGGCGGCTCTTAGTACTTGGGTATCATTTCCAACTTTCACTCTTACTTTGCCGCTGTAACAAAACACAGCGCCGGAGTCTTCCCCCGGATAATCGTGTACTTCGAACATCGTTCCCAATACGGCGACCTCTTGTCTCGGTGTTTGGACCACAAGCGGCACTTGCCAATGACGGCCGGCATTGAAAAGGACCTGTCCGCTACAGCCCAGCCGTTTCTCTTTCAATAGGGTACCAGGAGGATAAGCGTTAAAGGATAAGCCGGAGTTGGGATATATCTGAATCCCGTGTTGAATCCGGAAAGAACACCTGGACATCCTCATTTCCGCCGACGTCAAGCTCGTATTTTGTTGCCGCTGCCTTATCGGTCTCCCGAACAACAAAGAACTGGTTGCGCATCCGGGCGATCTGGATGACGCCGGCCGTGTAGGCCTTCCCCTCCTCCATTTCCTCCAAATTCATAGAGCCGCCGGGCCATTGCAGTGTTGCTTTGACGACGGGAGGGAACGAGATATTTTCATTCATACCCCATCGATGCATGAAACACCATGCCACGCCTACAAGCACCAGGATGGCGGCGGCGATACCCCAGGGTAGAAAAGAACGACGTCGAATTCGTTTATCGATATTCTTCCCTTGCAATTTCTTCAATCGATTGTGCAAGTTTATCGGATCAATTCTCTCTGTGACCAGCCTTTCCTCCTCTAAAGCCTTTAACAGGCTGTCCTCCACAAAGGCTTTTAACAGCTTCTGCCATTCCTCCTCTTGTTGAGGCGTTATTACGCCAAGAACCTTTAACAGCGCAAGGTCGTTCAGTCGGGAGAGATCATGCATAGTATACTTGGTTTAAAGGCAACCGCTTCTAGTGCTAGACGCCAAAAGTATTTAATCTTTCAAGTACTCATTTTATTTTGGACCAACCCTCGCATCCCGCACACCAACCACCCTCTTTCAATATTCAAACCCCATCAAAATAGGTAAAGTCTATCGAATGACTTTTGCCGCTTCCGCTATCTGAACACATCATATCCCTGGACTGGAATCTGACAATGTTCAATATAAGCTCCCGATCCTTTTGTAAATTAAATTTTTCACTGCTTTTCAGCCATACACAAGGTGACGATACCACTTCTTTTTCTTCAAGCCCGCCCCAATTTCCGGAAAAGGTCCTGCCGGGAACATCGCCGTAAAGTGTAAGCGATCCAGCGGACAGGTCGCCTTTAAAAACAGAATTATAGGACATCACCATTAGCCGTTCTCTGACGATGCCTTTAAAGTCATAGTTGCTCGTATTGGGCAGAACTTTCTCCTCCCCGGCTTCATTTGCAAGGATTGCCACGCCCAATATCTTCCCCTTAAGTCTATTCCCAATATGCCTGCATGTCACCAACTCCACAATTTGTTCCTTGCCTATTGTTGTAATGGCAACATATATTCCCGAAAAGGCTCCATATCTTGCCCGGATGATATTTGCTATAAGGCGGATACCCGGCACTATCCCTAAGGAAAGGATGGAGCATGTGATCGTAATAAACCAGATGTTGTTTACTAACTCTTTCATATAGTCTTTTTAATAATTCAATTTTAGAATAGAAGTCGATTTCATGACTCCATGCATTGGTTGAGGCAACAGCTACCGCATGGCGCGTAGAAGCCCGTCACCTAAAGTGGAAATTTCCATGTACCAATGTTTTGGTGGGGTTTAAAATCCGATGGTTTAACGTCGCATCACGCCTGCAAAGGATGCCCGCCCAAAGTAAAACCAACCATCTTTCCAAGATACGATACTGGTGCAATCCCATCATTACTAGAAGCTTCACCCTCAACGCTCAAGTCAAACCTTGGCTGACCAATCTTACCTCTTTTGGTTGTTATTAAAATTGCACCATTAGCCGCTCGGGATTCATAAATAGCTATTGCATCCGCATCCACTGATCCGGACGAAACTCCTAATATCGAACCTAACAAAGTTGCCAGTATCTGTGAGTGATATGGAACCCTATCTATTATTATACGTATCAGATCATTATCGCCAGCAATACTAATGACGTCGCTTCCCGAAACACCGCTTGCTTTGCTAGCCAATAGACCTGGCACTCGACCTTCCAATGCCAGTAATGGTTCGCCCATCGGCTGTTTGTAAATCTCCTTTCCTTTAACTGTAGTCACATCACCAACATTCAATCTTTGTGTAGTATTGCCATATGCAATTATCTGGGTCTCACCTGGTATATTATTAGCCAATTTTGGAAGATCGAGCAGGCTTAAATCATTCCCAGCAACACCCATTATTGCAAAAAATCCTTTCTCATCCGTTAGCGTAGCGCATTTCCCATTCTCTATTGCTATAGTAGCCCCCACTAAAGCCTCCCCCTGCTGATCAATAACTATACCCGCTTCAAAAGAAGTCCGCCCGATCAAGTAAAAGCCCGAGCTCTGCCTTTCCAGTACCTTAAGTACCTCATACTTAAAAGAGAAAGAAATTCCTGTCTGCTTTTCCATACTCCTAAACACATCCGTCACCGGCACATCCTTCACGCTATAACTCACCGTTTGTTTACAACTGTGCGCGCTGACCTGTACGCACACAACAATCAATAAAATACCAGTCAATCTCATGACCTTTCGCATTTGTTGAGGCAATAGCTTCCGCATGGCGCGTAGAAGCCTACTACCCAAATTGGAAATTTCCATGTACTTTTTTTTGGTGGGGTTTACAATCTAATGGTTCAATAACAATGTTCGTTGGGGATAGATCTCACGTGCAATGTGGCCTCGATGCCTCATATCCGCCGGGGACGGTCTCAACGTCCCCGGTTTCAGTGAGATCCCTCGTACTTTGAGAAGAACTACCCCGAGAGGGGTATAAAATAAATGGTAGCCTTCGTCCTCATACACGATGGTTTGACTAAATTAAAGATTGATCACCTCAATAGAAAATACGGGCAATCGCTCCACTGAACGACCCCGTAATCCAATATGGCAAGACTATCATTTTTTATCTTCCTGGCAACCTCGGCAATCTCAAAATATGCTTCGCCGGTTAACTCTACCCAAGCCAAACATAGCTGCCGGCAATGCGAACTTCCCAGACCCTCTTGACTACGCAAAAACATGTAATTTAACCCTCCTAAAACGTTAAAAAATAACGATTATATAACCTATCTACAATAGTTACAGCTATACCCTTCATGTCTTTCACGGCTCCCTGCACCCACCCCGCAGTCTCCTAAACTTTTCCGAACCCACTCCTAAATAAACCATGTAATATTTAAAATCTCCGAAAGAGAAAATAACCTTATGCGCTCATTAGGTATTTATCTTTATAGTGACAATTGGTCATTAATACAAGGACGATTAACCATTAAACCTTCAAGTTATGAAACAGCTACGCGTCGTTCTGACGGTCGCAGTTGCGACGAGTCTCCTCTTCACCTCCTTCAAGCCGGCAAAAAACCGCACCAACCTCCAAAGCAATGCCAAAGACGCCTACTACTATTGGTACCTCGACAACGGAACCGTGTATGACGACTGGACCTCGGTGGCCGGTGAAATAACCAGGCTGGAAAACGAGTATGACGTCTATGTCGACACAAATCCCGTCGACGGAACGCTCATCGCCAGCGGCTACGCTATCAAAGGCTACCCCCACGGCATTTATGCCTCGTATTTTCTTTACTCACATCCCTATTAGAGCGAAAGCCTTACCCCCGCCTCCACCGTTCGCATCGTCGGCGTGGTGAGTACACTTTGTATCTCCGGATCGACCCCATACCTGCTGAGTGTAAATAGATTTTGAGCATCGAGAAAAAATTCCAGCGACGTCAAATGCATCCGCAACGCCCGCAAAGACGGCAGGCTGTAGACGATAGCCACCTTCCGGAGCCGCAAAAACGATGTGTTGGCCAATAACGCACTCGAGCTCAAATAGAACCCACGCGCGGAGTCGGCCTTTGCGTCGGGCGCGGCAGTCACTTTTTGGTACAAGGCATTGTCGCCGGGTTGCCGCCAGTGGTCGAGGAGCACGCGGGGAACATTCGAGCTTAGTCCATCGTCGATGGCCCCGGGTGGGCTGTTAGCAAAAACGGCCGCCAGGTAGTTTACTCCAGTGGCGATGCGGGCATCTAACAGTATCTGGAATTGGAATTGTTTCCAGCGGACATCGTTGACGAGTCCGCCAAAACCCTTGGCATCGAATTTCCCTACGACCCTTTGGTCTGCGACGGTGATCTGTCCATCATGGTCGAGATCCACGAAGCTATAAAGACCCGTCTGCGGGTCCACGCCTTTGTAGACATAGCCGTTGAGAACATTAATGGATTGCCCAACCACCAACCGGCTCGCATATTGTGTAGATGCCAGCCCGGGAAAAGAGATCAATTTACTCTGGGGGATAGTCCAGTTTACCGAGACATCCCACCCAAAGGAGATATTTTCTACCAGCCGCCCAGTAAGCGAAAATTCATACCCCGAATTTTGCAGGACCAGCGGCCAGCCGGATGGGCCGCTATTGGAAGGCGAAGCCAACCTACGGGGGTTCGGCAAAAAATTGTCGCTGCGGTGTCTATACGCCGTGGCATTAAAAAGAATTCGATTTTGCAAAAAGCCCAGATCCAGTGAAAGCTCGGTCTTATAGGTCTTTTCCCAACCCTTGCCTTTAGGGGAGGATGGATACAAGCCCGGAATACTCTGGAACGACTGGATGGAGGTGCCGGCGATATTTTGCAGCGTCCTGTCCCCCATCTGGTCATTGCCTGTGACGCCTTCGCTGACCTTTAGTTTCCCATAACTAAAGGAAGGCAAAAAGCGGCGTAGAAGATCGCCGCTCGAGAAGATCCAGGCAAATGCAACGGCTCCGAAGTTCCCAAATCGGTGACCGGGCTGGTACCTGCTCGACCCATCCCGGCGGCCCGTTAGCTCAAGGATGTATTGGTTGTTCCAATTGCAATTAAGGCTGCCGAGATAGGACATGTAGACATCCCGGATGGCTTCGGAAGAATCGACTATAGGCGTAGCATGTTCGTGATGTAGCAGTGCTGCGTCGTTGGCATAGCCGGTGTCGGTGCGGGCGGAGGCATGTTCATCCAGTTGCTGAAAGGAAGCGCCGCCGACAAAACTGGTCTTCAGTTTACCCATTTTATGCGTATAATCGACTTCGGGTTCCAGGATGCGGCTGTCGAATCTGGTAGAGGCAAAATAGCCCATAGCGCCGGCTGAAGATGCAGGGTCCTGCGTCGACAACGGCATGGCGCCGTATTCCTGTGTGTGGATGCGATTGAAACCCGCCGTGGTCTTAAAAGAAAGATGCTTGGCAATAGCATAACTATTGACCATACTCAGCAGATAATTCGCGGATAGCGATTCATATGGCTGTCGCATCTGGGCCAGCGGGTTGGCATAATTCACGAACGAAGGAAAATTCAGGGCCGAAGAAAAGACCAACTGACCATTTTTATTCAAGGGAGATGGCGCATTCGGAGCAAGCGTTTGAAACGACGCGGGATCTAAAGAAATAACCTGGTGATTGGCATCCCAGCCCGAAAGCCCGGTAAACCGTAGTGACCATCGTCTATTTAACGATTGATGATTATAATTGAAGTTTGTCGTCAGACGATTATGGCCGGGTTGAGCGGGAAAGGGCGTCGATTCCCGGAGATAATCCATGCCCGCGATATAATTGTTCTTTATGTCTCCACCGGAAAAGGAGGATGCTGCATTTGTCAGCCGTGCTTGGCGGCCAAGCAGCCATTTTCCCCAGTCGAAATTGCGGGTCGTATCTAAAAGCCACAGATCAGGGGCAGTCGAGTCGGCGAGCCCGCTGTTCCGAAGCGCCTCCCGTCGCATGCCGACATACTCGCCAATATTCATAAAGGATGGTCTCCGGATGACTGAGCTGATCCCCGACGAAAAGCCCACGTCCCATTTCGGAAGACCCGCCTTCCATTGTCTCGTGGTGATGAGGACGATGCCGTTGGCGCCGCGTGAGCCGTAGATGGCTGTGGCGTCCGCGTCCCTGAGTACATCGATGCGTTCGATATCGGAAGGTGCGATAAAGGACCAGGGGCTTAGCGAGCCGGCAGCACTGCCGGACTGGATATTGCTTACAGATCTGTTGCCGGCGGCTGCGGGCACGCCGTCGATAATATACAAGGGATCGGTACCGTTGATTACGGAACTCTGGCCGCGAACAGTGAGATAGCTGGAGCTACCCGGTACACCGCTGCTGGGAGTGACCAGTACTCCCGGCACCCGGCCTTCGAGCATGCTTTGTACGGTTCCGGTGGATATATCCGTTAGCCGGCGGCGATAAGCACCGTTATAGGGAATGCCAACATCCTGGATCGCCGTGAAGGTACTGGTAGAAAACGCTTTTTTAGTCGGGTTATAGGAAAACGTGACTGCTTCCAGCGATTGCGGCTCGATCTGGAGCGGGACCACCGTGGAATCTTTATCGATGGTTTCGGGGACGGATCTCCTGCCGACATAGCTCACCAGGAGTTCCACCGGATATTCCTGGTATTCGACCCGGGCCATTCCCGAACAATCAGTCTTTGTCGAATAACGCGTATCGAGATCATAAATCGATGCGGATGACAATGCGTGCGCATCTTCGTCAACCGTCCATACGCCAAAAGTCTTTGGCTTCACCGGTACCGGTCGGAAGGGAAGGGCTCGCTTGATGATAAGCATTTTGACATCACTCATGCCCTTGATGATGAACTCGAAATAAAGACCTTGTTTTCTCAGCGGCTCGAAAAACTGTCCAAAGCTCATCCGGCCATGTGCGCAACAGGGCCCAAGGAGCTCAGGCATATTCGGTTCGTGGCCCCAGGAAACGTCCAATTGTTTTTCGATCGTATCCAGGGCCCTGGCATAATTCAGCGGGACATCGGGGATCACGATCACGAACGAAGAATCCTGGCCTTGCGCTTTTAGGGCAAAGAACATGAAAAATAACAATACAAATAACTGGCAGCTCCGCTTTGTAACCCTGGAGCCACAGGTATACAGTTCTCGCATAAACTAAGTTTGGTGGAAGCGAATTTTTATCTCCGATTTCGGAGACCCTTATAGGTTAAGACAAAGCGAGGATAACGTTTAAGCGCGAGGATAGTGTTTAACAGCAACTCCCGCGGTCGCCCGGGATGGACATGCCGGGCCTGGGAGTGACAAGAATGGTTTAATGATCATGGTCTTGGTCAGTGCGCCCCCTTATTTCGTCACCAGGAGCGTTTGTCCCTGGATCTGGAAATGAAGTTCGTTTCGGTCGAGAATGGAAAGCAGCCGCTGCAGGGTAAGATACCGGCTGAGCTTGCCGCTGAACACTGTTCCCGTTCTTTTTCTATCTATGGCTGGATCGAACTTGACTTTTGAGAGGGCATACCAGTGGGCGATCTCGGTCATGGCGCTGTCGAGGTTCATATCCGAGAAATCGAACGGCCGTTCCTTTGACGACCATTGCGGCGTCATTGGGAAACCGCCGGTCGACACTTTGAGGGTATGCATCGAATCTACAGTGAGTCGTTGATTAGCTTTGAGTTCTTGAGGCGCGGTTCCGGGGTCTCTCACGAGAACGCTCCCGGAATAGCACAGGACGGTGCTGGTGCTTTCTTTGTTATCATCGCGGACTTCAAACACCGTCCCCAAAACGGCGACCTCTTGTTTCGGGGTCTTTACGATAAAGGGAGTATTGGAATTATTGAGGACGGCGAAAAGAACGCGCCCATAGGAGCCCATTTCTTTTTGTTTCAATGGGATTCCGGATTCATAGATATGAAAAGCTATGCCAGAACCAGGGTATACCTGCGTCCTCGTCGAATCCTGAATAAACAGTTGGAAATTCCCCGACCCGGAAATATTGTTAACCTGGTATTCTATCGCATCTGCATCAGTCGTAGTCGTATCGACCCGTCGGTTGATAAAAATTTGATTCCCCAATCTGGCAACATAGATGGCACCGATCTTATAACTCAAGCCATTCGGAATGCCACCTAGTTCGATACTGTGGTAATCCGGTCCTTTTCCAGCTTCACTCAGATTCAGCAAACCGTCGTTCGATCGCCAGGACAGGGTCGCCTCGATTGGGTAGTTCAACGCCGTTTCGACATGGCTGTCTCCTTTACCAAAGAACCACCAGGCGAAACCAAAGATCAGCAGGGCGGCGGCAATGCTCACCGGGCGCGCGGCACGTTGTATCCAGGTGGTCTCCGCCACCCAATCCAGCACGTCGGGGATATGCCGCATCTTCGCCTTCATTTCCCGATCTAGTTTCTCGTCATCGATATTGCGAAGGGCGTGCAGCCGCGCGCCGAAGGCCTCGGGGCTCATGCGGTCGATGAGCTCCCGGTTCTCCGGGGATGCGTTTCCCAGCGCTTGCATCTCCTGTTCTTCTTCCATGGTTATTTCGCCGAGTAACTTCTTCACAATCAATTCTTCTATTCTTGCGTGATCGGCCATAACATGTTTCGTTTTTGGATGATCATAAATAATGTCTTGCGTCAGTCTGAATCCATTGTCCATAGTATATTCAGAAAGGGGTGTTTTGAGTGAAAAAAAGATCAACTATTTTTAAAATTTTCGGGAAAACCGTTGCTCTTAAGAGCTAATCGTATGTTTTTCAGCGCATTGTTGATATTCTGGCGCAAGGTGACGATCGAGCGCCCGCGTTCTTCGGCAATCTCTTTAATGCTTTTCTCCTCGACAAAATGAGCATGAAAGTCTTCTCTTCTCTGTTGGGGCAACTCCTGCAATAGGATCAGTATCTTTTTGGTGATCCAGCGACGATGAGCATCTGAGATTCGGATGTCTATCTCATGAGGCGCCGTGTTGATGGCGCTATTCTCTACCTTTTCGCTCAGGCGGGCGTGGCGGTCCAATTCCCGCTTCGCATTCAGGCATTTATTCTTAACAGTTGCGTGAAGGGATTTCTTGATGTGTGTTTCGTCTTCGAACGTTCCGATCTTTTCGGCAAAGGCGAGGAATGCCTCCGTTACCACATCCTGGACAATATCCAATCTTGGCACCCATTTAAGACCATAAGAGATCAGTGGATCTCGGTAAGTAAGAACGATGAGACTGATCCCTTGCGGTTCCCCGCGCAGGAATTGCCCGAATACATCTAATTCTTCTGCCATTTGAATGTGTTATTTTTGGTCATTAAACCTGATCTTGACAATGGATTCAGGCAGAAGGCCAAAACATCATTCATTAACAACTATCTATTTATTTTACTCTTTACGGCACTCTGACCTCGCTAACTAACAATGTTAGGTTTTTTTTATCCTCCCCGCGTGGCTGCAGCAGCAACTTAATTTAGCTTTCCGGTCTAATACTTGTACTGGATACTAGCATTAAACCTTCTCCTCTAATGAAAAGCAAAGATGTCCAGCTGATCGAAAAGATCCGGGACTATATCGACGAAACTCTCTATGAACAGCATTCCATTCAGTCAATTTGCCGGAAATTCACCATTAACCGCGAAAAGCTGCAAGCCGGTTTTCACGCACTGGTACGCTCCACCGTTCATGCCTACATCGTCCGCCGCCGCATCGACCGTGCAGCCCAGTGTCTGCTGGAGACCGATGATTCCATCAAAGCGATCGCTCTCTGCAGCGGCTACAAGAAACAACGGAGTTTCAACAAGACCTTCAAAGCGCTCTATAACCTCACGCCCGCATCGTATCGAAAATTGCATCAGGAGACCTTGACTCGCACGACCACAAGCGAATAGGCCGGCAATTTAACCGTCATCTTCTTTCCCTTCACCTCCATTTTTTCCGTCACGGGACCGATCCTCGCCGGCACAGCCAGGCTATTGACGATACCCGGATCGGCTCCAGCCAGCGTCGTTACCATCGCCACCCCATGCACCCGTGCATCCTCGAGCGTGATCGTCCTTTCCATCGTCTTGCCCGAAGGATTCACCAGTTTGACGATCAAATCCCCCGAAGGCTCATCCGTACAAGCAGTACCCCAGCAGCTATCCTGACCCGTCAGCGGCTGCCCGTTAGATAAAAGCGGAACTACCTTCGTCCCCTTATTCAGACTAAAAAGTTGTTGTACATAATAATTTGGAGTAGCGTAGCTCTCTGAATTGTCAAACCAGATGAGGTCCGGCGTCCATTGCCAATCCGTAATATGGGCAAAAAGCGGCGCATAGCTCGCCATGCTGACCACATCGGCATTGCGTTCGATGCCCGTCATGAATGCCGCCTCCGCCAATGCTGTCTGGAGGTTGTTTTGATTTTTGAGGCTGCCGATGCGATCGCTTTGCGCGGCATATTCCCCCACAAAGATCTTTGGGCCGTTGCGGTCATAGTGGTCGTAGCGTGTCGCGTTTTTGAGAAACCACGCGGGGGAATTATAAAAATGTTCGTCGATGATATCCACCTGCCGCGCCCTGAGTACAGAGTCCATATAAGTAAAGGTTCGTAGATTCGGGCTGTAGCCTGTGGCGCAAACCAACCGGATATCTGGATAGCGCGCCTTAAGCCGCTGCGTAAACAGCGCCAGCCGCTCTGCATATTGTGGCCCCCAATTTTCATTGCCGACGCCCAACATGGTCATATGGAAAGGTGCAGGATGCCCCATTGCCGCCCGCCGTGCCCCCCACCCGCTATCTGGCGAACCATTGGCAAACTCCACCAGATCCAGCGCATCCTGGATATAGGGTTCCAGCTCGCTCACCGGCGTCACCTCCGCCGCATCGAACTGACAGGACATTCCACAATTAATAATAGGTAAAGGCGCCGCGCCGATATCCTCGCAAAGCTGAAAGTATTCATAGAATCCTAGTCCGAAGCTTTCCATATAATCTGGTGTCTGCCGGTCCGGTACGTCGTCCGCCCAGATGCTCTGGACCAACTGGCGGTCTTGCAGTGGGCCGATGGTATGTTTCCATTGGTAGCGGTGGATCAATTGGTTTCCTTCAACG